>Ga0164290_1000879_pt1 | contig 69931 bp, 73 predicted proteins | sample Micstemetagenome_FD_108782 | JGI IMG/M metagenome (GOLD analysis project Ga0164290, IMG submission 108782) | Contaminated culture microbial community from soil near Moab, Utah, USA - Microcoleus steenstrupii SON62 (Illumina Assembly) | ecosystem: Environmental > Terrestrial > Soil > Soil crust...
CCTCGGCCAGGCGGGTGAAGACGTCGGCGGGCGCCTCGACCCGGTCGGACAGGCCCAGCAGGGTGATGCGGGCCTCGTCGCGGCTCATGGTGACGCCGGACACGATGCGTTTTTCCACGATTTCCTCCTCGTCGCAGATCAGGGTGCCGGCGTTGGCGGGCAGGGCCCCGTTCTCGTCGGGTTCGATAAAGCTTGATAGCACGCGCAGCGGCACCTGCTTGGCCATGGCCAGTTCGACCGAGCGCGTCTGCAGCACCTTGGCCCCGAGCGAGGCCATCTCCAGCATCTCCTCATAGGAGATCTTCGCGAGGCGGCGGGCGCGGCTCTCGATGCGGGGGTCGGTGGTGTAGACGCCGTCGACGTCGGTGTAGATGTCGCACGGGCAGTTCAGGGCGGCGGCCACGGCCACGGCCGAGGTGTCCGAGCCGCCCCGTCCGAGCGTGGTGATCCGGCCCGCGCGGCTGACGCCCTGGAAGCCGGGGACGACGGCGATCTCGCCCTTGTCCATGGCGGCGCCGAGGACCTCGCCCGGAACGTCGTCGATGCGGGCGCGGCCGTGGGCGTCGTCGGTCAGGATGGGGATCTGCCAGCCCATCCATGTGCGGGCGTTCAGCCCCATGTTGCGCAGGGTCAGGGCCAGCAGGCCGGCGGTGACCTGTTCGCCCGAGGCGACGACGACGTCGTATTCGTCGTCGGACATCTCGATGCCCGGTGCGGGACGGCCGGCGCCGTCGGTCCAGGCGACCAGTTCGTTCGTCTTGCCGGCCATGGCGGAGACGACCACGGCGACCTGTTTGCCGGCGGCGGCCTCGGCGGCGACGATGCGGGCGGCGCGGCGGATGCGCTCGAGGTCGCCCATGGAGGTGCCGCCGAACTTCATCACCAGTCGTGCTGTAGCTGGCCGCGTCATCGTGGCGGATCGTCCCGTCTTGCGTGGAAGGCCGCGCGGGTTCATCCCTCGGCCCATGGTCGCTTCTAACGACACGGTATCGGCGCGCAAACCCCAAAGCCGCCCGGAATTCAACGATCAGGCCGAGGGGTCGTCGATCGATCCCGCCGACGTGGCGCGGTTTTCGGCCCAGGCTGCCGAATGGTGGGACGCGCGCGGGCCGTTCGCGCCGCTGCACAAATTCAATCCGGCGCGGCTGGCCTTCGTCCGCGACAGGGCCGCCGAACGGTTCGGGCGCGATCCGAAGACGCGGGCGCCGTTCGCCGGCCTGAGCCTGCTGGACGTCGGCTGCGGCGGCGGACTGATCGCCGAGCCGATGCGGCGGATGGGATTTGACGTCACCGCCGTCGACGCCTCGGCCGAGAACATCGGCACGGCCCGGGCCCATGCGGAACAGCAGGGCCTGGACATCGCCTATCGCGCCGCGACTGTGGAACAGCTGGAGGCGGAAGGGGCCGGGCCGTTCGACGTGGTCCTGACCATGGAGGTGATCGAGCACGTGGCCGATCCCGAGGCCTTCGTCCGCGCCTGTTCGCGACTGGTCAAGCCGGGCGGGATGATGATCGTGGCGACGCTGAACCGGACGCTGAAGTCGCTGGCCCTGGGCAAGATCGCGGCGGAATATGTGCTGCGCTGGGTGCCGGCGGGGACGCACGACTGGAACCAGTTTCTCAAGCCGGACGAGATCCGGCTGATGCTGTCGGCCGAGCCGGTGGCGGTCAGCGGGCCGTATGGGCTGTCCTATGATCCGTTTACGGACCGGTGGAGCGAAACGGACGACGCCGCGATCAACTACATGATGATCGCCACGCGGTACTGAGGCCGCCTTACGGCGAATTCATCCACCTTGCATGGATGTAACGGGACAGGGGAAGCTTCGCAGTGGGATGAGACGCCATCCCCCGCAACGGAGCTCCCGTGATGAAACGCCTTCTGATCCTCGCCGCCCTGTCGGCCAGCCTGATGACCTCGGCCTGCGTGACCGTGATCGACGCCGATGACGACGATCTGGCCTGGCATGGCGAGAACGCCCAGCCGTTCGACGCCGCGCGCGACGAATGCCGCGCCTCGACCCGTCGGGGCCAGCACAGCGACGCCTTCCGCGACTGCATGGCCGCCAAGGGCTGGACCCGCAGCTAGGTCGGGCAGCGGGTGTTGAGCGGCGCGGCGCGGAAGCTCCATTCCATGCTGCGCGGCTGGCCGCCGATCTCGCCCTCGATCCGGGCCTTCAGGCCCTCGCCGTCGCGCTCGTAGATGACGCGGGTGGGGAAGTCGTTTTCCGGGTTGGCGAACACCGCCCGCATCGGCCCGCTCTCGGTCAGGACGAAGACCGTGGGCGGGACGCCGCCGGGCTGGGCGACATAGGCGAAGCCTTGCGGCGTCGGGCCGATGTGCGAGACCTCGAACGAGGGCCGGCCGTCCTCGAGGGTGACCGCGTGGCCGACGCTGAGGCCGCCGCGCGGATCGCTCCAGGTCTCGGAGGCCTCGCGGCCGTTTGAACAGTCGAGCCAGTAGCCGGCCATCCATGACAGGTCGGGCGCGACGGGGGCGGTCTGGATCAGAACGGCGGCGAAGATGGCGGTCAGCATGTGAAATCCCCTCGGTTGCGACGCCGACCCTAGTGCGGCGACAGCGGACCGGGCTTGTAGGATTGCGACGCGATCCGGCGGGCCAGGCCGACCTGGTCCCGCGCCCATTCGGTGGCGGTGCAGCCGAGGAAGCGGCGGAAGTCGCGGGCCAGCTGGGGCTGGTCGAAATACCCCGCTTCCAGACCCGCCTCCAGCCAGCCGAGGGCCTCGGGGCCCTGGGCGTGGTCGAAGACGCGGCGGAAGCGCAGGATCGAACGCAGCATGCGCGGCGGGACGCCCACGCGGTCGCCGAAGCGGCGCTGGAGGGCGCGCTGGTCCGCGGCGGAACGAACGGGGGAGGGCTGGTCCGCCTCGGCGGCCTCAATCTCGGCGCGGACCGCCGGGTCCAGCGACCATGCGTTGCGTCGGCGGTGGTCCTCCAGAAGGCGGACCATGACTTCGACCTGGGCGGCGGGATCGCCGGCTGGAGCGGTGACGCCCGCGAGGCGGGCGGTCATGTCGAGGCGGCGGTCCGTCGCCTCCGAGGCCGCATGACCCAGCCAGTCGCGGGCTCCGTCGGGCTCGAAACGGACGGCGACCAGTTCGACGGGACCGACGGGGCGCAGGGCCAGGGGGCGGGTCATCTGGCCGGCGAAGAGGGCCTGCGGCTGGAGGCGGAAGACGCCGTCGTCGCCCTGCTCCTCATAGGGCGCGCCGATGTCGAGGATCAGTTCGGGGCAGCCGTCGGGCGCGATGCGCTGGACGGTCGGTTCCGGCGCGGGGGCGGCGTAGGTCCAGATCGTGCGCACGAAGGGGCGCAGGGGCCCCGGCGGTTCGTGCTCCTGATAGCGCTCCCCCTCGTCCACGCCTCAGTGCGCCTTGGACGGATCGGGCGGGAGCGGGGGCAGGGGCGCGCAGGGGACGCCGTCCTCCCTGAGCTTCTTCACCTCGGCGGGGGTGGCCTCGCCGTAAATTTCGCGCTTCTCGGAGCGGCCTTCGTGGATGTCGCGGGCCTCGCGGGCGAAGGCGTCGCCGACATAGTCGAAATTCTGCTCGACGTGGCTGCGGGCCTCGCGGGCGGCCTGCTGGATCAGGATCTGCATCCTCGCCAGATCGGGCGCCGTTTCGCGCTTCTTCGCGCCGGTGACGGCGGGAGACATGATCTGTTTGGACACCAGACGGGAGCCGCAGTGCGGGCATTCGACCAGACCGCGCGCAGCCTGGTCGTCATAGTCGGCCGAGGCGCTGAACCAGGCCTCGAAACCATGCGCGTGCTCGCACTGGAGGGCGTAGCGGATCATTTCGGTCCCGTGAACTCGCGGTCGTGAGTCAGTTGGGGAATGGCCGCGCGGGCGCGGTCGACGGCGTCGAAATCCAGGGTGGCGAATAGCACGCCGGGGGCGTCGTGATCCAGCTTCGCCGTCACCTCGCCCCAGGGCGCGACGACGGTCGAGCGGCCCCAGGTGCGGCGGCCGTCGTCATGGGTTCCGGCTTGGGCCGGCGCCAGGATCCAGCAGCCGGTCTCGATGGCGCGGGCGCGCAGCATGGTCTCCCAGTGCGCCTCGCCGGTCGGCACGGTGAAGGCGGCGGGGACGGCGATCATCACGGCGCCGGCCCGGGCGAGGGCGCGATACAGGTGCGGGAAGCGGATGTCGTAGCAGATGGTCAGGCCGAGTTTGCCCCAGGGCGTGTCGGCGACGACGGCCTGGTCTCCGGGCCGGACCGTGGCGCTCTCTCGCCAGCGCTCGCCGGTCGGCAGGTCGACGTCGAAGACGTGCAGCTTGTCGTAGCTGGAGACGATCTCGCCCCGGTCGTCGATCAGCAATGACCGGTTGGCGGCGCGGTCGTCGCCTTCGTGGCCCGAGCCGACGATCGCCGAACCGATCAGCAGCCAGACGCCGAGCTCGCGGGCCAGGGCGCGCAGGGAGACGACGGCCTCGTCATGGTCCTGATCCGTCAGGGCGGCGGCGCGCCGGTCCTTGTCGCGGATCATGAAGTTGGACGCTTCCGGCGTCAGGATCAGCTTCGCCCCGCCCGCCGCGGCCTCGCGGATCAGCGGTTCGGCATGGGCGAAGGCCGCCGCCGGGGAGTCCGGGGTGCGGGTCTGGATCAGGGCGATCGGAAGCGTGGCCATCAGGCCTCGAGCAATGCGTCCAGCGCGCCTTTGCGGTCAAGGGCGTGCAGGTCGTCGGAGCCGCCGATGTGTTTTCCGTCGATGAAAATCTGCGGGAAGGTCATGCGTCCGCCGGACCGCTGGATCATCTCCTGCTTCTTCGCGGGGTCGTTGGAGGCGACGATCTCTTCGTACTCGGCCCCCTTCTCGTCCAGCAGGGCCTTGGCGGCGTGGCAGTAGCCGCAACCGGGCTTGGTGTAGATGACGACGTCGGCCAAGGGGCACTCCTGAAAACTGATCCGCCTACATAGGCAATTCGCGGGCGGTTCGCACCCGCGCCACGACCGCGAGGTCCACGGCCCGGGCCCCTGCTTCCAGCAGGGCGCGGGCGCAGGCCTCGGCGGTGGCTCCGGTGGTCAACACGTCATCGACCAGAAGGATGCGGCGGCCCCGGATCCGGCGGCGTCCCTCCGGCGTGACCGCGAAGGCCTTGCCGACGTTCAGGCGGCGGCCGCGCGCGGACTTGCCCCCCTGCGAGGTGGTGTGGGTCTGGCGGATCAGGGCGTCGGGCAGGTAGTCGAGGCCGGCGTCCCGGGCCAGCGGACGGGCGATCTCCGCGGCCTGGTTGAAGCGGCGGGACAGCAGGCGGAAGCGGTGGAGGGGCACGGGGGCGACGGCGTCGGCCTGATCCAGCAGCGGGGCGGCCGAGCGGCTGAGCCAGCGGGCGAACAGGGGGGCGAACGGCTGGTGGTCGCCGTGCTTGAACCTGAGGATCAGGCCGCGCGAAGCGGCGTCATAGACGCAGGCCGCCCGGGCGCGGTCGAAGGCGTAGGGTCTGGCGATGCAGGCGGCGCAGCGGGGCGAGGCGAAGGGGCCGCCGTCCATCTCGAAACCCGCGCCGCAGCCGTCGCAGACGGGGTCCTCAAGGAAGACGACGCGGCTCCAGGCGTCGGGGGTCAGGCCGGCCGAGGCGGCGGCCTCGGGGCTGTCCCAGGCCAGGGGCGGCAGCAGAAGATCGGTCAGGCCGCGGCCCAGCGACCGCGCGCCGCGCGCGATCTGTTCGCCGCCCGCTTTCAATCGGTCGCGCCAACCCCCATCCTGCAGGCTCATGAGCGCCTCCTCCGGTCCCCCCCGCATCTTCGACGTTCCGCGCCGTACGGCAAGGCTTGCGCGCAGCGAGGCCACCATCGCGCGCGCCGACTTCCTGCACGCGCGGGCGGCCGACAACGCCGTGGGCAGTCTGGAGGCGCTGTTGCGGGACTGGCCCAATGTGCTGGACCTGTCGGCCCATCCGGGCGCCTTCGCCGGGGCTCTGAAGGGCAGCGCGGCCGAGGGGCGGGTCGGGCCGGTGGTCGCCATGGGCGACCGGGCGGCGCGGGCGGCGCCGGGCGCGGCGGCGCTGAGCGTGGCCGACCAGTCGCAGGATCTGATCGTCTCGCTGATGAGCCTGCACTGGGCCAATGACCTGCCCGGCGCCCTGGCGCAGATCCGGCGGGCGCTGAAGCCGGACGGGCTGTTCCTCGGCACCTTGCTGGGGGCGGGGACCTTGAAGGAGCTGCGCGCGGTGCTGACCGAGGCTGAGCTGGAGGCGCGGGCCGGGGCCCAGGCGCGGGTGTCGCCGTTCGCGGACGGATTCGACGGCGCGGCGCTGCTGCAAAGGGCCGGTTTCGCCCTGCCGGTGGCGGATGTGGACCGGGTGACGGTGCGCTATCCGGATCTGTTCGCCTTGGCGCGGGACCTGCGGGCGATGGGCGAGACCAATGTGCTGGCGGGAGACGTGCGGCCCCTGACCCGGGGCATTCTGGCCCGGGCGGCGCAGCTGTACGCAGAGCGATTCGCGGAGCCGGACGGCCGGATCCCGGCGACGTTCGAGATCGTGCATCTCGCCGGCTGGGCGCCGCACGAAAGTCAGCAGAAGCCGCTGCCGCGCGGCTCGGCGAAGATGCGGCTGGCGGATGCGCTGGGCGTTCGGGAGCAGACCGGCGAGGACTAGCCGCCCATGGCGGAGCGCAGGGCGTTCATGGTGCGCTGGAACAGGCCGTCCGCGGTCGCGCCGAAGGCGTGCAGGGCGCCGATGATGACGAGGAACATCAGCGACAGGATCAGGCCGTATTCGATGGCGGTCGCGCCGCTGTCGTCGCGCCGGAAGCGGGAAAGGAAGCGTCGCAGCATCGGCCCCCTTTCCGGCGGCTAGAGCAGGTCGCGCAACCAGGCGACCAGCGGTTCATCAGCCGGCGGCATGGGCCAGTCCGAAAGCTGGTTCGGCCTCACCCATTTCAGCGCCGCATGCTCGCGGTTCTGCACCTGCCCCGACCAGCGTCGGCATAGCCACAGTGGCATCAAGAGGTGAAAGGATTCGTAAGCGTGGCTGGTAAATACGAACGGGGCCAGGCAGGCCTCGTTCACGTCGATGCCCAGTTCTTCCTTCAGTTCGCGGATGAGCGCAGCCTCGGGCCGTTCGCCGGGCTCGACCTTGCCGCCGGGGAATTCCCACAGGCCGGCCATCTGCTTGCCCTCGGGCCGCTGGGCGATCAGGACGCGGCCGTCGGCGTCGATCAGGGCCACGGCGACGACGAGGACGGTGGGAAGCCCGTCGCTCACGAGCGGTAGTCGCCGTTGATCTCGATGTAGCGTTTGGTCAGGTCGCAGGTCCAGACCGTGGCCGAGGCGCGGCCTGAGCCGACGTCGACGGTGATGTCGATCTCGGCGTTCTTCATATAGGCGCTCATCTTCGCCTCGTCGTAGGACGGGGACGGGGCGCCGTCGACGGCGGCGACATGCGGGCCGAAACGGATGGCCAGGCGGTCGCGGTCGACCGGCTCTTCCGTCTTGCCGACGGCCATGACGACGCGGCCCCAGTTGGCGTCCTCGCCGGCGAGGGCGGTCTTCACCAGGGGACTGTCGGCGATCGACTTGGCCAGCTTGCGGGCCGAGGCGGGGCTGGCGGCGCCGTCGACGGTGACGCGGACGAATTTGGTCGCCCCCTCGCCGTCGCGAACCAGCTGATGGGCGAGGTCCAGCATGACCCTGTCCAGGGCGGCCGAGAAGTCCTTCAGCCGGCGGTCGCCGACCCGGCCGATGCGCGGGGCGCCCGACGAGCCGGTGGCGAAGACGAGGCAGGTGTCGTTGGTCGAGGTGTCGCCGTCGACCGTGACGCTGTTGAAGGTGGTGCGGACGTGCAGGCCCAGCAGGGCGCGCAGCACCGGCGGGGCGATGGCGGCGTCGGTGACGATGAAGCCCAGCATGGTGGCCATGTCGGGGGCGATCATGCCCGAGCCCTTGGCGATGCCGGCGATGCGGACCGTGTGGCCGTCGATCCTGCACTCGGCGTACGACCCCTTGGGGAAGGTGTCGGTGGTCATGATGCCCAGGCCGGCGCGCGCCCACTGGTCGGTCGGGTGCATGTCGCCGTCGAGGGCGATCTCGATGTCGTTCAGGCGGGCGGTGATCTTGCGGTCGTCCAGCACCACGCCGATCACGCCGGTCGAGGCCAGCATGACGTCGCGCTGGCGGCAGCCGAAGCGTTTGGCGGTCTCGGAGGCCGTGCGGCGGGCGGCGTCGGCCCCGGCCTTGCCGGTGAAGGCGTTGGCGCAGCCGGCGTTGATCACCAGACCGCGGACGTCATTGCCGCCGTCGGAGGCGTCCAGATGGCGCTTGCACCAGTCGACGGGGGCCGAGCCGATCTTGTGGCGGGTGAAGACGCCGGCGCAGGTCGTGCCGCGGGCGAAGCGGAAGACGACCAGATCGTCGCGCTCGTGCTTGTAGAAGCCGGCCCGGGCGGTGGCGATCTCGACCCCGCCGATGGGCGGAATGATCGGGAAGGGGACGGCGAGGGGGGAAATCTCGAGACCGGGCTTGCCGGGGGCGGCCTTGGGCGGCGTCGGCGTCGTGGCGCGCTTCAGCGCCGTGGTCAGCGGGTCCAGCGCCTTTTCCAGCGCCTGTTCGATCTTCTGGCCGGTGGAGGCGCGGCCTTCGGGCGGCCGGCTCATGATTTCTTCGCCGCGACAGGGGCGGGGGCCGCGACGGGAGCCGGAGTCGCGGGGACGGGCGCAGCGGCGGCCGGACGCGGGGCCGAGGCCGGCTCCTGCGGGCCGACGGCGTCGCCTTCCAGCAGGATGTCGACCTTCGCCTTGCCGCGCAGCTGTTCCAGCAACTGGCGCACGCCCTCATAGGTCAGGTAGCGGACGATCTGGGGCCGCGCCTGTTCCAGCGTCGGCGGCGTTTCGCGGCGGCGGTCCTCGACGCGCAGAACGGCCCAGCCGCCCTCGGTCTGGAACGGGCCGACGGTCGAGCCGGCGGGCTTGTCGCGCAGGGCGTTGGCGTAGGCCTCGGGCATGACGTCCAGCGTCCGGTATCCCAGATCGCCGCCGGAATAGCGGGTGGCGTCGTCGATGGAGCTTTCGGCGGCCACGGCCTCGAAGGCGGCGCCCTGGGCCAGGATGCCGATGACGGCGTCGGCCTCGGCCCGGGTGCGCGACAGGATCAGGCGGACGCGGATTTCCTCGGACGTCTGCGCCAGCTTGACCTGCTCCTGATAGATGGTCTCGACCGCGCGGTCGGAAATCGTGCCGTTGACGACGGTCTGGACCAGCATGTCGCCGAGGATGCGTTCGCGGGTCGCCTCGAGCCGGCGCTGGGCCAGGGCCGAGTTGTCCAGACCGCGGCGGTCGGCCTCGGCGGCCAGCAGTTTCTGGTCGATGACCTCGTCCAGGACCCGCCGGAACAGGTCCGAGGTGACGTCCAGGGGCTCGCCCTCGCCGACCAGCCCTTGAGCCACCGCCTCGCGCTTGACGTCGGAGGCCCAGATGGTCTGGTCCTGGACCCTGGCCACCGCCCGGTCGCCCGGTTCGGGCGGGCGGTCGGAACCGCCGCCCTGGGCGCAGGCCGCCACGCCGAGGATCAGCGCCATGCAGGCGGCGATCAGGACGGGTGCGAGGGGGGTGGAAAGCCTCATCGGGGGCGCGCTCCGTCACGGGGCCGGAAAGGCCCTCGCGTTGACAGGGATAAGGTCGGTGCTTAAGTCCCGCCTGCGCCCAAGTCGAGGGGTTTTCGAACGTTCGCGCGGCCCTTGCGCGCGCCTGTGACAGGCGCACCGGGCCGCCTGACGCCGCAGACCCCGAAACAACGTCGTCGCCGCTCCTTCGGGACCCTTTTCAGTACCAGAGCCCCTGTCGCTCGCCCGCCTTCGGAACATTCATGCTCGGCATCGCCAAGAAGATTTTCGGCTCCTCCAACGACCGCAAGGTCAAGGACTTCATGGGCCGGGTCCAGAAGATCAACGCGCTGGAGCCGAAGTTCGAGGCCTTGAGCGACGACGAACTGCGGATGATGACCGAGACCTTCCGCGACCGGCTGGCGGCGGGCGAGACCCTCGACAAGATCATGAACGAGGCCTTCGCGGTGGCCCGCGAGGCGTCCAAGCGGGTGTTGGGCCAGCGTCAGTACGACGTCCAGCTGGCCGGCGGCATGATCCTGCACGACGGCGGCATCGCCGAGATGCGGACCGGCGAGGGCAAGACCCTGGTCGCCGTGGCGGCCGTGTATCTGAACGCCCTGTCCGGCAAGGGCGTGCACGTCATCACCGTCAACGACTATCTGGCGCGGCGCGACGCCGAGTGGATGGGCCGCGTCTACCGCTTCCTGGGCATGGAAGTGGGCGTGATCGTCAACGGCCTGTCGTCGGGCCAGCGTCAGGCGGCCTATGCGGCCGACATCACCTACGGCACAAACAACGAATTCGGCTTCGACTATCTGCGCGACAACCTGGTCTATGACCGCAGGGAGATGGTGCAGCGTCCGCACCATTTCGCCATCGTCGACGAGGTCGACTCCATCCTGATCGACGAGGCGCGCACGCCGCTGATCATCTCGGGCCCGACCGAGGACCGGTCGGACCTGTATCTGATCGTCGACGGCATCATCAAGGAACTGATCCAGGACAAGACGACCTTCGACCTCGACGAGAAGCAGCGCCAGGCGCTGCTGACCGAGGAAGGCTCGGAGAAGATCGAACAGATCATGGAAGAGCGCGGCCTGTTCGCCGCCGACACGACCGGCCTGTACGACGCGGCCAACATCACCCTGGTCCACCACATCAACCAGGCCCTGCGCGCCAATACCCTGTACCAGAAGGACAAGGACTACATCATCAAGGCCGGCGAGGTCATGCTGATCGATGAGTTCACGGGCCGGATGATGACCGGGCGCCGCCTGTCCGAAGGCCTGCACCAGGCCATCGAGGCCAAGGAGGGCGTGAAGATCATGCCCGAGAACCAGACCCTGGCCTCGGTCACGATCCAGAACTATTTCCGCCTCTACGAAAAGCTGTCCGGCATGACCGGCACGGCCGCGACCGAGGCGCAGGAGTTCCTCGACATCTACAAGATGGACGTGCTGGAGGTGCCGACCAACCGGCCCGTCAAGCGCATCGACCACGACGACGAGATCTTCCGCACCGAGGCCGAGAAGAATCTGGCCATCGCCGGCCTGATCGCCGAATGCCACGTCAAGGGTCAGCCGATCCTGGTCGGCACCGTCTCGATCGAGAAGTCCGAGACCCTGTCGAAACTGCTCGAGACCTATGAGTACGAGGTCACCCTCAAGACGCTGAAGCCGCAGCACGCCCATCTGATGGAGATGGTCGTCAGCGAGGACGAGAAGGTCCGCCGCGAGGCCAAGAAGGCCTATCAGGCGCTGAAGGACGAGGACTTCGACATCGAGGTCAAGCGCGGCAAGGGCATTCCGCACAGCGTGCTGAACGCCCGCCAGCACGAGCAGGAAGCCTATATCGTCGCCGACGCCGGCCTGCCCGGCGTGGTGACCATCGCCACCAACATGGCCGGCCGGGGCACCGACATCCAGCTGGGCGGCAACCTGGAAATGCGGCTGCAGAAGTGGCGCCAGGAAAACCGCAACATGGCCATCGAGGTCACGCCCGAGATGGAGGCCGCGGAAGAGGCCCGTCTGAAGGCCGACATCGCGGTGCAGAGGCAGAAATCGCTGGCCGCCGGCGGCCTGTTCGTCCTCGGCACCGAGCGTCACGAAAGCCGCCGCATCGACAACCAGCTGCGCGGCCGGACCGGCCGTCAGGGCGACCCCGGCACCTCGAAATTCTTCCTGTCCTGCGAGGACGACCTGCTGCGCATCTTCGCCGGCGACCGTCTGGACGCCATCATGCGCAGCTTCGGCGTGGCCGAGGGCGAGGCCATTTCGCACCCCTGGCTGAACCGCGCCGTCGAGACCGCCCAGAAGCGCGTCGAGACCCGCAACTACGACATCCGCAAGAACCTGCTGAAATACGACGACGTCGTGAACGATCAGCGCAAGGCCGTGTTCGAGCAGCGTCAGGAGTTCATGGACTCCGAGGATCTGTCCGAACTGGTCGGCGAGTTCCGCAACGACGTGATCTCGGATCTGATCGAAAAGCACATGCCGCCCAAGGCATACGCCGAGCAGTGGGACATCGACGGGCTGGACGAGAAGATCCGTTCGACCCTGGGCCTTGAGCTGCCCCTGCACGACTGGGCCGCCGAGGAAGGCGTGTCGAACGAGGAGATCGAGGAACGGGTCGTGGCCGCCGCCGACGCCCGCGCCGCCGAGCGGATGGAGCAGATCGGCGCCGACCAGACGCGCGGTCTGGAGAAGCAGTTCCTGCTGCAGATGATCGACATGCAGTGGCGCGAGCACCTGGTCCATCTGGACCACCTGCGCGGCGTCATCGGCCTGCGCGGCTACGGCCAGCGCGATCCGCTGAACGAGTACAAGACCGAGGCCTTCAACCTGTTCGAGACGCTGCTCTACGAGCTGCGCCACAATGTGACCCGCTGGCTGATGACGGTGGAGTTCCGCTTCGAACAGCCCGCCCAGATGGAGATGCCCGAGTTCCAGGAAATCCACCTGAACCCCGGCACCGGCGAGAACGAAATGGCTGATCCGCTGGCCCAGCTGCCGGAAGGCGCGCTGGAAGGCGACGCCCGCGCCCGTCTGCCGGTCGACGTCCTGCCCGTCGGCTGGGAGCGCACGCCGCGCAACTCGGACTGCCCCTGCGGCTCGGGCCGCAAGTTCAAGCACTGCCACGGCAGCCTCATATAGGGGCGCTATCGCTCGCGACGCGGTCGCTCGCTGCTTGAGCGCGTGACCGCGCCTCGCTATCGACCGTGGGTGTTCACCGACGGGAGAGACTGATGGCCGCTCGCAAGGACCTGTTCTCCCGCGCCCTGTCGCTGGATCCGGAGCGGCTGCATTTCGCCGCCCACAGCCATCACCTGTGGCCCGACGCCAGCTTCGACGGACAGGTCCAGGCCTGGGTCGAGGCCAACCGGTTCGCGGACCGGAAATGGGACCTGATCTTCGGCGAGGTCGTGCCCAGGGCGCAGGCGGAGTTCGCGCGTGAGCTGAACCTGCCCGACCCGAACACGGTGGTGTTCGCCCCCAACACCCACGACCTGCTGCTGCGCGTCTTCTCGGGCGTCGAGCGCAAGCCCGTGCGCATCCTGTCCACCGACGGCGAGTTCCACTCGTTCCGGCGTCAGGGCCAGCGCTGGGAGGAGGCGGGCGAGGCCCTGATCACCCGCGTGGCGCTGGAGCCGTTCGACACCTTCGACGAACGGTTCGTGGCGGCGGCGAAGGGCGGCGGCTTCGATCTGATCGTGGTCAGCCAGGTCTTCTTCCGCACCGGACAGGTGTTCGGACGCATCTCCGATCTGGCCGGGCTGGCGGACCCGGCCGGGCCGTGGGTGGTGGTCGACGGCTATCACGGCTTCATGGCCACGCCGATCGATCTGGGGTCGGTCGCGGACCGGATCTTCTATCTGGCGGGCGGGTACAAATACGCCATGTCGGGCGAGGGGGTCTGCTTCCTGCACGCGCCGGACGGATATTGCCCGCGTCCGGTCGTCACCGGCTGGTTCGCCGAATTCGGGGATCTGTCGGGGCCGCCGGGCGGGGTGCAGTACCGCAGCGACGGCGGCCGGTTCTGGGGCGCGACCTTCGACGTGTCGCCGCTGTACCGGTTCAACGCCGTGCGGGCTGCGCTGGATGAGGCGGGGCTGACCACGGGCGACATCTCGGCCCATGCGCGCGAGCTGATGCAGCGGTTCCAGACGACCGTCGCGGAGGGCGAGGCGGGCGCGCTGTCGGACGCCGAGCTGATCAATCCCGTGACCGGCGACGCCGCCCGCGCCCGCTTCCTGGCCTTCCGCCACCCCAGGGCCTCGGCCTGGAAGGAGCGGCTGCTGGACGGCGGGGTGGTCACCGACGTGCGCGACGACGTCATCCGCTTCGGCTTCGGCCTGTACCAGGACGAGGCGGACGTCGAACGGCTCATCGCCGCCAGCAAACGCGTGCTGTAACTTCCCCCGTGCACCCCGGCGAATGCCGGGTCCAGATCATAGGCGCGGTGGCTGGACCGGCTCGCGCGCCTGACCATAAGCATCAGAGTCACGCCATCTGGATCCCGGCATTCGCCGGGATGCACGGCGGGTGGGGATCCTCCTAGAAGAAGGTCGTGTCTTCCGCCTGTTTCGGTTCGGGCGCCTTGCGCGGGACCGGAGGCGCGGCCGGGCGCGGGGCGATGGGCGCGGTTCCCGGGGCGGGAGCCGGAACGGAGCCCGCGGCCGGCGCCACCGGCGGCACGGCCGGATAGGGCAGGCTTTCGGGACTGCCGTCGCCCGGATATGCGACGGGGGCGGCCGGATCGCCGGGGGCGACGCCCGGGCTCTCGATCCGGTCGGGTGCGTCGAGGTCGTCGCGGATGAAGGTCCAGGACCGCGAATCCGAGCAGGCGCAGGCCTTCATGAAGCCCTCGCGGTCGCGCCAGATGATCAGGGGATAGCGGGTCTGAAGACCCTCCTCCTGCAGCTTTTCGGACAGGCTGGCGACGAAGTTGCGGCCGGCCTCGACCACGGCGCCGCGGGCCAGATTGCCGTCGGCGGCGGGAATGCCCGCGGCCGTCCAGTTGCGCACCGGGGTGGCGGTCCAGCGCTGGTACAGGGTCCAGTCGCGGGTCAGCCACAGCTCGGCCACGCTGGCGCGTTCGGCGGCGGTGGATTGGGCCAGGCCCTCGCGGTCCGGGCGGGCGAACAGGATGATCCGGGCCTCGACGCCCGCGGCGCGCAGTTTCGGCACCTCTTCCATCTCGTAGCGCTGCATGGCGGCCGAGTCGCGGTAGCCGATGATGTAGAGGGGTTCGCCGCCGCCGCCGGCCGAGATCCACGAGGATTCGTCCAGCAGGCGCTGGATCGAGGCCTGGTTGCGCTGCACCGTCACCGGCTGGAAACGGGCGTAGAAATGCTGGTAGGCCCAGAATCCGCCGATGGCGAGAACCAGGCCGATGACGGCCGCCAGGGCTGACCAGACGAAAAATCGACGCATGCGGACGGGCGCTCCAGCTTCACTGTTCGATACAGATAACGCTTATCATCGAATTTCGTCGCTTCCGAACAGGATACGCGCCTGACGCGCACCGGACGGGCCGTGCGCGCTTGCGGCGGGGCCGCCGGTCGGTTCCTGTTCCCGCCGGTTCCCGGTCCGGAGAGCAGCGATGGGCGGTCTGTCGAGAGGTTTGAAGATGCTGGCGCGCGCCCTGGTCATGGCGGCGATCCTGGGCGGCGGCCCGGCCATGGCCCAGAACGTCGAGGTAGCTCCCGGCGTCATGCTGAATGTCGTCGAGGCCGGCGAGGATACGGGGGCGCCGACCCTGGTGCTGGTGCCCGGATGGAGCATGGCCAGCGAGGTCTGGCGGGCGCAGATCGACCACTTCTCGCGGGAGCGCCGGGTCATCGCCATCGATCCGCGGTCGCAGGGGGAATCCACCAAGACCGGCTATGGCAACACTCCGGCGGTCCGGGCCCGCGACCTGCACGCAGTGCTGGAAGCGAAAGGCGTGCGCCGGCCGGTGCTGGTGGGCTGGTCGCAGGGGGTTCAGGACATCGCGGCCTATGTGGCGCAGTACGGGACCGACGATCTGGCGGGGCTGGTGCTGGTCGATTCCGCCATCGCGGGCGGGGCGCGCTCCATGACGCCCGCCAACGCCGAGGCCAACACCGTCACCTTCGTCCGGATGGCGATCTATCAGCAGTACCAGGCCGAATATGTGCAGGGCTTCCTGGACGCGATCATCACGCAGCCACAGCCCCAGGAAAGGCTGGACCGGCTGGCCGCCGACGCGATGAAGATTCCGCCGGCGATCGGGGTGGCGATCATGATCGCCGACCTGTTCGGGGACGATCATTCGGCGGCGGCGGACAAGATCCGTCGTCCGACCATGGTCATCGCCTCGGACAGTTCGCCCGAACTGGAGCGGCAGCGGGAACTGGCCGCGCGGATTCCCGGCGCCCGGTTCGAGATCCTGGCCGACGCCGGACATGCGGTGTTCGTGGATCAGCCCGAGCGGTTCAACGCCCTGCTGACCGAATTCCTCGCCGCCCTGCCGGCCGAACCGGAGACCTGAACCTCCGGACGGCCTGCGGGGACGTCAGCCCATGGTCGGAATGACGAAGCTGGAGTCGGCGTGTTCCAGATCGCTGTCCGGCCAGCGGGCGGTGATGGTCTTGACCTTGGTCCAGAATTTCACGCCTTCCATGCCGTGCTGGTTGGTGTCGCCGAAGGCCGAGCGCTTCCAGCCGCCGAAGGTGTGATAGGCCACCGGCACCGGGATGGGGACGTTGATCCCGACCATGCCGACATTGACCCGGGCGGCGAAGTCGCGGGCCGCGCGGCCGTTCTGGGTGAAGATGGCGACGCCGTTGCCGTACTGGTGCTTCGACGGCAGGGACAGGGCCTCCTCGAAGCTGGCGGCGCGGACGATCTGCAGCACGGGGCCGAAGATCTCTTCCTTGTAGGACTCCATCTCCGGCGTGACGTGGTCGAAGAGCGACGGGCCGATGAAATAGCCCTTCTCGTGGCCCTGCAGGGAGAAGTTGCGGCCGTCGACGACCAGTTCGGCCCCCTCCCGCACGCCCTTCTCGATCCAGCCCTCGACGCGGGCCTTGTGCTGGGCCGTGACGACGGGGCCGTAGTGGGCGCCGGCGTCGGTCGAGACGCCGACGCGCATGGTCGGGATCTCGGCGATCATGCGCTCGCGCAGTTCGTCGGCGGTCTTCTTGCCGACGGGGACGACGACCGGCAGGGCCATGCAGCGTTCGCCGGCCGAGCCGTAGGCGGCGCCGGACAGGTCCTTGATCACCTGGTCCATGTCGGCGTCGGGCAGGACGATGCCGTGGTTCTTGGCCCCGCCCATGGCCTGCACCCGCTTATGGTTGGCGGCGCCGGTCTGGTAGACATAGTGGGCGATGTCGGACGAACCGACGAAGCTGACGGCGTGGATCAGCGGGTGGGTCAGGATGGCGTCGACCGCGGCCTTGTCGCCGTGGACGACGTTCAGGACGCCGGCGGGGGCGCCCGCCTCCATCATCAGTTCGGCCAGACGGACCGGCACGGACGGATCGCGCTCGGACGGCTTGAGGATGAAGGTGTTGCCGACAGCGATGGCCACGCCGAACATCCACATCGGTATCATGGCCGGGAAGTTGAACGGGGTGATGCCCGCCACAACGCCCAGCGGCTGGCGCATCGAATAGACGTCGATGCCGGGGCCCGCGCCCCAGGTGTATTCGCCCTTCAGCGCATGGGGGATGCCGCAGGCGAACTCGATGACCTCAAGGCCGCGCTGGATGTCGCCCTTGGAGTCGGCGATGACCTTGCCGTGTTCGGCCGAGAGCAGTTCGGCCAGCTCGTTCATATTGGCCTCGACCAGCCGCTTGAACTCGAACATCACCCGCGCGCGGCGCTGGGGGTTGGTCGAGGACCAGCCTTCGAAGGCGTTTTGGGCGGCCTGGACGGCGCGATCCATCTCGGCGACCGAGGCCAGCTGGACGCGGGCCTGAACTTCGCCCGTGTTGGGATTGAAGACGTCGGAGAACCGGCCCGAGGCGCCCGTGAAGCTGGCGCCGTCGATGAAGTGGTTGATGTCGCGCATGGTCGGAAACGGTCCTGGAAATCGAAACGGTCTGTACGGCTCGGGCAGCGGTTTAGCCCCTGACCCGCGCGGGCGCCAGCGCCTCTAGACGGCGGCGTCGAACAGGGCGTCGCGGGCGATGTCGGCGCGCAGCATGGGGAAGAAATGGTTGCCCCCCGGGACGGTCTCGACCGAGACGTGGGGCAGGCCGCGCGGGGTTCCGGTCAGGAAGCAGGTCGAGCCGTGCTCGCCCTTGAGGATGCGCACGGGCCGGCCGAATCGTTTGAGGGCGCGCCAGGGGTCGTGGCTCTGGGACGCGTAGTTGGAGGCCTCCCAGGCCGGATCGCAAGCGAGGACGAAGCCGTCGGCGGTCTCGATCAGGCCGTCGGCCAGATAGTCGGCCAGCATCATTTCGGGCCAGCCCTTGAAGGCGCCGCGCCCGGCATAGGCGGCCAGCGCCTGCTCCCGGCTGTCGAAGACGGCGCGCCGGCGCAGCGCGGCCCTGACAAGGGGGATGCGCGAGGCGAGGCGGTCGAGCAGGGGCAGCTTGAACAGGGTGACGGTCAGCCGGCCCCAGATGACGGGATCGAACAGGACGAGGCCGGCGACCTTGTCCGGCCGTTCCGCGGCGGCCAGCAGGGCCGAGGTGCCGCCCATGGAATGGCCGGCGAGGATGACCGGCGGTCCGTCCAGGGCGTCCAGCAGGGCGATCAGGTCGTCGCGGTGGTCCAGCCAGTGCCGGCGGCCGACGATCTCGGTCGGCAGGCGGGTGCCGCCATGGCCGCGCAGATCCGGCGCCCAGATGCGCAGGCTGCCCGACAGCGGCGCCAGCAGGGTGCGGTAGGTCATGGCGTTGAAGCCGTTGGCGTGGACGAAGACCAGGTCGACGGGGCGTTTGGCGTCGCCGAAGTCCAGCACGCTCATGCGTCCCTGGCCCCAGCGGTTGACCACCGGAAGGCTCAGGCGACGGGGCGGGGAGAGCCGGATCGCGTCCATGCAGGGCAGATAGGCGATCGCGGGGGGCGGCGCCAGTTCACGCGGGGGAAGGGCTCAGCCCGCGACGCAGGCCGGACAGCGGCCGTGGGCCTCGATGGTGGTGCGGACGATGGCGTAGCCGGCGGCCTCGGCGGCGCGGCCCAGATCGCCGGCGACGGGGGCCGAGACCTCCTGCGTCGCGCCGCAGCAGTCGCAGATCAGAAAGGCGGCCGCGTGGTCGACACCACCCGAGGTGCAGGCGACATAGGCGCTGATGGAGGCGATGCGGTGGGCCAGGCCCTTGCGCTCGAGGAACTCCAGCGCGCGATAGACGGTGGGCGGCTTGGCCGGCTGGCCGTCGTCGCCGAAGCGGGCGATCAGGTCATAGGCCTTCACCGGCTCGCCGGCGGCCAGCAACAGCTCCAGCACGCGCAGGCGGGCGGCGGTCATCCGCTCGCCCTCGGCCGTCAGGCGGCGGTCGGCCTCGCCCATGGCCCGGGCGACGTCGGCGGCCGCCGGCGGTCCGTCCGCGTGATGGTGATGGCAGTGGTCGCCCATGCGCCAGAGCTAAGCCCTCGGCGCCCCCGCCGCAACCGGAGCCGCTTGACGGCGTGTGATGTTATCTCGTAACACCTGACTGTCGTTGCTGTACCGGATAGTCTCATGCGTCTCCCCCTCGCCTCCCGCGCCGCCTTCCTGACCGCCGTCGGCTGGAGCGCCCTCGCCGGAGCCGCCGCCGCGCAGACCCCGCCGCAGCCCGCCGACCTGGGCGACATCATCGTCACCGGGACGCCGTTCGGCGTGACCGACCGGGCCAGCCTTCTGGCGGTCGAGGTGCTGGACGAGGAGGATCTGGCGGTGGCGCCGGCCTCGACCCTGGGCGATCTGGTCAACGGCCTGCCCGGCGTCCGCAGCACCAATTTCGCGCCCGGCGCCAGCCGTCCGGTCATCCGCGGCCTGTCAGGGCCCCGCGTGCAGGTGCTGACCAACGGCCTGGGCATGATCGACGCCAGCTCGGTCTCGCCCGACCACCAGGTCGCGGTCGACCCGGCCGAGGCGCGCCGCATCGAGATCGTGCGCGGTCCGTCGACCCTGGTGTTCGGCGGCTCGGCGATCGGGGGGGTGGTCAATATCATCGACGACCGGATTCCGACCGAGCGCGCCGAGGGCGGACTGGACGGCCATCTGAGCGCACAGGCCTCGACGGTCGACGACGCGACCAGCTTCGGCGGCCGCCTGAAGGCCAACGCCGGTCCGCTGGTGTTCACGGCGGACGCCTTCACCCGTTCCGCGTCCGACTACGATGTTCCGGTCTTCCCCGAATCGCAGCGGCTGCTGGATGAGGAAGGCGAAGAGGCGGGCGACGAACGCACAGTCGAAAACACCTTCGTCGGGCTGGACCAGTACGGCGCCGGCGTCAGCTGGATCGGGTCGCGCGGCTATGTCGGCGCCTCGGTCAAGCACGTCGAGACGACCTACGGCGTGCCCGGCCATGAGCATGAACCCGACCCCCTCGACCCGGACGCCGAAGAGGAATCCGTCTCGATCGGGCTGGAGCAGACCCGCTATGACCTGCGCGGCGAACTGACCTTCGACGCCGGTCCGTTCAGCGCCGCCCGTCTGTCCGGGGGCTGGGCCGACTATGCGCACACCGAATTCGAAGGCGACGAGATCGGGACCCGGTTCTTCTCGGACGGCTACGAGGGCCGCTTCGAACTGATCCAGCGCGAGCGGAGCGGCTGGCAGGGCGTTGTCGGGGCGCAACTGCTGGACCGCACGTTCGACGCCGTGGGTGACGAAGCCTATGTGCCGCGCACCGACATCGCCGAGCGGGGGCTGTACACCGTTCAGCGGTTCGACCGCGGCGGTCTGGGCTTCGAGGGCGGTCTGCGGCTCGACAACCGCTCGCTGGAAAGCCTGGCGGGCGAGCGCGACTTCACCAATCTGTCAGCGTCCGCAGGCGCCTTCTTCCGCCCGTCCGCGCCGCTGTTTCTGGGCCTGAGCCTGGCCCGCAACGAGCGGGCGCCGAGCGAGGTCGAACTGTTCGCCGAGGGGGCGCACGTCGCGACCGGAGCGTTCGAGGTGGGCGACATCGACCTGGAGAGCGAGGTCGCGACCTCGATCGAGGCGACGGTTCACTACGCGGCGGGTGCGCTGGAGTTCGATCTGCACGCCTATCACGCAGACTATGACGGCTTCATCGACCTGCGGCCGACGGGCGTCGACGATCCGGATTCCGGACTGCCGATCTTCACCTATGTCCAGACCGACGCGAATTTCCGCGGGTTCGAGGCCGAGGCCAGCTATCGGCTCTGGGAGGCCGGCGACCGAAGCCTCAGCCTGACGGGCGTCGCCGACTGGGTGCGCGCATCGACCGACCTGGGTCCGGCGGCGCGGATACCGCCCTGGTCCGCAACGGCAGGCCTCGACTGGACCTCGCGCCTGTTCGACCTGGGCCTGGAAGTCCGCCACGTCGGCGAACAGGATCGCACCGCCGAGTTCGAACGGGCGACCGACAGCTATACGCTGGTCAGCCTGAAGGGGGCGGTACGGCCCTTCGCCGATCGCAACGTCGTCCTGTTCGCCGAGGCCGCCAACCTGACCGACGAAGAGGCGCGCGAACACGCCAGCTTCCAGAAGGACATCGCCCCTCTGCCGGGGCGGAACTTCAGGGCCGGGGTCACCTACCGGTTCTGACGACGGGCCCGTTAACTGCATCGGACGCGTCGCGGGCGAGCCGGTTTGCGGCTGTGTGACGACTACGCTAGAAGCGCGCTTCCCTTATTCCAGAGCCCGATCGCGTTCATGACCGATACAACCGCCGCCTCGCCCCTGCAGGGCAATGTTCTGTTCTACGCACAGCCCGAGCCGCTGTCGCTCGAGGTTCACGGCGCGCTGGGCGTCGACGCGGTCGACAAGCCCTACGCCTTCGTCGCCCAGACCAATCTGGTGCCGGTGATGGTGACGGAGTTCGCCCCGGCCGCCCTGTCGTACCCGGTGATCTTCGTCGGCGAGAACAAGCAGCCGGTGGCCGTGATGGCCCTGCGCGCCGGCGAGAACCTGTTCGTCAGCGATGACGGCGAATTCCGCGCCGAGGCCTACATCCCGGCCTACGTCCGCCGCTATCCGTTCGTCTTCGCCAACGACGACACGCAGAACCGCATGATCCTGTGCGTCGACCGCGCCGCGCCGTTCATCAAGGAAGGCGGCGCCACGCCGCTGTTCGTCGACGGCCAGCCGTCGCCCTACACCCAGCAGGCGATGGAGTTCTGCAATAATTTCGAGCAGGAGCGCCTGCGCACCGAGTCCTTCCTGACCCTGCTGAAGGACCTGGACCTGCTGGACACGCGCGAAGCCATCTTCACCCCGCGCAACCCGGACGGCACCGCCGCCGCGCCGCAGAAGATCGCCGAATATTTCGCCGTCTCGGAAGAGAAGCTGAAGGCCCTGCCGGCCAAGAAGCTGGCCGAACTGCGCGACAACGGCGCCCTGGGCCAGATCTACGCCCATCTGGTGTCGCTGCTGGGCTGGGATCGCCTGATCGCCATGGCCTTCCAGAAGGCCGCCGCGAGCCAGCCGGCCGCCGGCAACGCCTAGGCGTTAAGGCTGTAAGGCAAGAGCCCCGTCCGGTTCGCCGGGCGGGGCTTTTTTCTGCCCTAACGCCGGGCCAGCAGGGCGCGGGTCAGGCACGAGAAGACCAGCCGGCCCGCCTCGTCGAGCAGGTCGTGCTGGGCGATGACGATGCCCTTCTCGTCCCCGACGGGGTCCTTGCCCATCACCGTCATGCGGCCGCGCATCAGCTCGCCGGCCGGCGGATTGCGCATGAAGCGCAGGCCGTCGACCGCCAGAACCTTGGACTGGGCCCAGCCCGAGGCCTTGTCGGCGAAGACGCGGCTCCACAGGGCGTAGACCATGGCGTCGGGCGCGCCGTACGAGGCGTCCCAGCCCGGCGAGAACCGCTCGATGAAGACGTCCAGCGCCGCCGCATCGACCATGCAGGCGCCGAGGGATATGACCTCGCCCACGCCCATGTCTTCGAAATGGACGTGCAGGGGTTCGGTCATGTCAGGTTCCGTCAGCCGGCCGGTTCTTCGGATACGCGGACCAGCAGCTTGCCGTCATGGTCGCCCGTGAACAAGCGGTTCAGCGAATCCAGGGCGCCTTCCAGCCCGTCGTCGACGTGGACCTTCCACTTCACCGTGCCGTCGGCCAGCCAGGGTCCCATCTCGGCGACCATCTCGCGGCCCCGGTGGGCGTAGTCGAGGACGAGGAAGCCCTGGATGTTGAGGCGGTGGGTGATGATGCGCCCGAAATTCGGCGAGGGGGGCATCTTCGTCGCGTTATAGGCCGAGATCAGGCCGCAGACGGCCATGCGGCCGTGGGTCTTCAGCCGGTTGAAGACCGCGATCATGATGTCGCCGCCCACGTTCTCGAAATTCAGGTCGATCCCGTCGGGGGCCAGGCGGTCCAGAGCCTCGCCGACGTCCTCGTTCTTGTAGTCGACGGCGGCGTCGAAGCCGAGTTCCTCGGTCAGCCAGCGGCATTTGTCGGGGCCGCCGGCGATGCCGATGACGCGGCAGCCGCGCGCCTTGGCCACCTGGCCGGCGATCGAACCGACGGCGCCGGCGGCGGCGGAGATGACGATGGTCTCGCCGGCCTTGGCCTTCAGCACATCGGTGACGCCGAAGTAGGCGGTCATGCCGGTCATGCCCAGGACGCTGAGGTTGGCGGTCAGGGGCATGCCGGGCGCGCGGTGCACCGGGCGCAGCTCCATCTCGTTGACGACGGCGTAGTCGGACCAGCCGCCCGACAGCGGGGTGACCACATCGCCGGCGCGGAAGCGGTTTGAACGGCTTTCCTCGACCACGCCCAGGGTCAGGCCGCGCATCACCCCGCCGATCGGCACGGGCGGCAGATAACCTTCCGCGTCGTTCATCCAGGTGCGGTTGGTGGGGTCCAGCGACAGATAGACGGTGCGGACCAGGACCTGGGATTCGTTCAGGGCGGGAACCGGCGCCTCGATCAGCTCCAGATCACCGGGCTGGATCAGGCCTTTGGGCCGCTGGCGCAGCACCCACTGACGATTGATGCGGGCCATGACGATCTCCGGGTTTTCTTTGTGGACGCGCCATAGTCAGCAAGCCGGGCCGCCTGTCCAGCCGGTGCAAAGAAAAAGGCGGACCGTTTCGGGTCCGCCTGAAGTCGCATCATCGAGAATGAGGCGCGGAGGCGACAGACTGGCTTTCGCCAGTCTCAAGTCGGGGGGGCGTCGCCGCCTCCGCATTTCGATAACGGAGGCTGTGGGCTTCGGTTCCGGGCCGGCAGAGGATTTTTTCGCGTCAGCGGCGAGCGCGGAACGGCTACGCTGGACGGCGCGTTCATCAGGCTGATCCAACGCCTCGACGGAGCCGAGCCATGACCCACGAATCCCCCCACGACAAGGCCGCCGACGCCGTCCACGAGGGGCGTCCGGTCGAGGCCCAGTATGTCCGCGGAGGCCGGGGCGGGGTTCGCATCCTGACCCTGCTGGTCATCTCGCTGGCGGCGGTCGCCATCCTTCTGCTGGGCATGTGGTTCGTCAGCCAGGGCGGCTTCGCCAAGACCAATGCGAACGACGGCGATCAGGCGGTCGACGCCCAGGCCTTCAAGGGCGACGCGGCCACGCCGCCCACGGCCGATGCGCCCACCGCGGTCGGCGGGGAGCCGACCAGCCCGCCGACCGGCGAAACGCCCAACGTCAACGCCCCCACGGTGTCGGCCGCGCCCTCCAACGAGGGCTGAGCCGGACCACAGGCCGACAAAAAAGCCCCGGTCTCGCGACCGGGGCTTTTCCTTTGTCCGGGGAAGAAGGCTTACGCCGCCGCCTTCTGGCGCGACGGATGGAAGAACAGCGCCTGGCTGATCGCCGCCTTCACCGTCTCCGGCTGGAAGGGCTTGGTGATCAGGAACGTCGGCTCGGGGCGTTCGCCGGTCAGCAGGCGCTCGGGGAAGGCGGTGATGAAGATCACCGGCACGTCGATGCGCTTGAGGATGTCCTTGACCGCGTCGATGCCCGAGGAGCCGTCGGCCAGCTGGATGTCGGCGAGCACCAGACCGGGGCGGTGGCGGGCGACGGCGTCGACGGCCTCGTCATGGGTGGTGGCGGTGCCGGTCACGCGGTGGCCGAGTTCCTTCACCAGGCTTTCGATATCGGCCGAGATGATGGCCTCGTCCTCGATGATCAGGACGTCGGTGGCCAGTTCGGCGTCGATGTCGGACTGGGCTTCCGAGATCAGGCGTTCGACGTCGAACGCGTCGGCGTCCAGGATCTGGGCGGCTTCGGACGGGGTGAAGCCTTCCAGGGCGGTAAGCAGGAAGGCCTGGCGCGAGCGCGGGGCGATGCGCATCAGGCGGCGCGAGGCGTCGTCCGTGCGGCTTTCCAGCCCGCTCTTGTCTTCCAGCTGGGCGCCGGTGGTGGTCCAGATGGCGTGGAACACGTGATAGAGGGCGACCCGCGGGGTCATGTCGGCGGGCAGTTGCCGTTCGCCGGCGGCCAGCGCCTCGAGAGCGACGCGGACGTAGTTGTCCCCGGTGGTCTGATCGCCGGTCAGAGCGCGCGCATAGCGGCGGACATACGGCAGGTGCGGCGCAAGGCGGGCCAGCAGGCTCATAGACAAAATCCCCGACATAAGCGGTTCCCGACATGGAACCTGAGCAGGACCGGTCAACGTATCAAATACGCCACGGTTCCCGTAGGGCCGAACAAGCTTGAGCATTAATTGTCCGCAGGCCAGGAACCGCCTATGCGGAGTGGCGTTTGGCCCTTCGCAACAAGTCTTTCGTCAGGGTGGCGGCCGTTTTTTCAATGACAGATAATTCCAACCCTCCGGGCAAGGGCCCGCCCAAGGGCGGCGCAAGCCTGGAGGAAGCTCGACTTCGTCAGCAGGCGATCGGCGTGAAGCTGCGCCACATGTTCGATGAGATCGTGAACGAGCAGGTTCCGGACGAGTTCCTGGACATCCTGCGTCGCGCCGACGAGCGTTCGTCGGGCGGGAGCGGCTCATGAGCGGTGCGACCAACCCGCCGCCCAAGCCTGCTTCAGCCGATGACGACGCCTTCAAGAGGGAGCTGGTCGCGCTGATTCCGCATCTGCGCGCCTTCGCCCGCACGCTGACCGGCGATCCGACCGCGGCCGACGATCTGGCGCAGGACGCCATGATGAAGGCCTGGGACGCCCGGGCCAGCTATCAGATGGGCACGAACATGAAGGCCTGGACCTTCATGATCCTGCGCAACCAGTTCTATTCCGAAAAGCGCCGGTCGTGGCGCCAGTCGCAGCTGGACCAGGAAGCCGCGGAGCGGACGCTGGTCGCGGTCGACGATCCGGAATCGCCCGTGGCCCTGGACGAACTGCGTCTGGCCCTGGCCACCCTGCCGGAAGAGCAGCGCGAGGCGCTGATCCTCGTGGGCGCCGGGGGATTCGCCTATGAAGAGGCCGCCGAGATCTGCCAGTGCGCGGTGGGTACGGTGAAAAGCCGCGTGTCCCGGGCGCGCAAGGCTCTGCAGGCCACGCTGGAACGGGGCGGCTACGCCCGTGACGGACGGGCCGCGGGCGACGCCATGCGCTCCATCCTGGCCGCCGCCGATCGCCTGAGCAGCGTCCGGCAGGACTGACCGGGTGGTCCGGATCGGGCGAGTGCTGGCCAAACGGGTAGGCCGCAGTCTGGGCCCGCCGCAGTTTCACGGAATCCGCTTTCGCATGGGCTGGGCGATGGCCGTCGCCCTGTTGCCGATTCTGGTGCTGGGCGCCTTTCAGACCCAGTCCGCCTTCCGGGCCCAGGACATAGAGCGCCGGTCCGATCTGCAGCTGGCCGCCGAACGGACCGCGGCCAACGCCAAATCCCATCTCGACAGCACGGGCGTGCTGCTTCAGGCCCTGCGCCCCGAGGCGCTGGAGGTGTTCTGCGAACCGCGCCTGACCGACCTGGTCGAGCGGCTCGAGGACCTGGACGGACTGGCGCGGCTGACCGCCAGCGGATCGACCGTCTGCGCCTCGCGCGGCCTCAGCCAGGCTTCGCCCGCATGGCTGTCGCAGGCGCCTGTCAGTCCCTGGTTCCTGCGGCTGAAGTCAGGGGAGAGCATGGTGCTGGCCCGCGCCCCGACCGTCGCCGGCCGCTCGCCGGGGCTGATCGTGGCCATCCGGCTGGAGCGGCCGCTGGGCGCGTTCGACGGGGCCATGGTGGCCCTGCTGCCCTTGGCCAGTCTCCAGCCCGACGTGGACGACCCCGCCCTGCCGGAAGGATCCCAGGCGGCCCTGACCGACGGCGAGGGGCGGCTGCTGACGGCGACCGAGGCGGACGCCTTCGTCCTGTCCGGCGGCGACAGCCTGAGCGGCTGGGTCGGCCGCGCGCGATCGGGCGCCTCAGCGATCTTCGAGGCCGACGACGCCCTGGGCCGTCACCGGGTCTACGCCGGCGCCGCCCTGGCCGGACGCGACGTCTACGCCCTGCTGTCCGCACCGGCTCCCGGCCTGCTGTCCTGGGCCCGGCTGAACCCGGTCAGCGCCCTGTTCATGCCCCTGCTGGCCTGGTTCATCGCCTTCTGCGCGGTGATGCTGGTCAGCGAGCGGATCGTCATCCGCTGGCTGAACTATCTGGAGCGGATCGCCGCCATCTACGCCCGGGGACGGTTCAATGTGCGCCCGCTGCAGGCGATGAACGCGCCGGCCGAAATCCGGGTGCTGGCCCGGACTCTGGACGAGCTGGCCGAGTCCATCGTCACCCGCGACGCGGCCCTGACCGCCTCGCTGGAGGAGAAGGACGCGCTGATGCGCGAGATCCATCACCGGGTGAAGAACAATCTGCAGATCATTTCGTCCCTGCTGTCGATGCAGCAGCGGGCCCTGACCGATCCGGCGTCCAAGGCGGCGGTGGGCGACACGCGCCAGCGCATTTCGGCGCTCGCCCTGATCTATCGCACCCTCTACCAGAGCGACGATCTGCGATACGCCGACGCGCGCATCTTCCTGACCGAACTGGTCGGCCAGCTGGTGGCCAGCGAAGCCGGCCGCGGCATCGTGGTGACCTCGTCGGTCCAGGCGGATTCCCTGGTCGTCGATCCCGACAAGCTGGCGCCGCTGGCGCTGTGGCTGGTCGAGGCCGTGACCAACGCCCAGAAGCACGCCTTCGCGGGCCGCGGCGGCGACTTGCAGGTCCGCTTCCATGTGCGAGGCGACAAGAGCGTGCTGGAGGTCCAGGACGACGGGCCGGGGGTCAGCGAGACCTTCCGCGCCGGCGTCGGACGCACCCTGATGGGCGCCTTCGCCAAACAGCTGAGAGGCGAGGCCGAGATGGTTCCGGCGCCGGGCGGCGGGATGATCGCCCGCCTGACCTTCGCCACCCCCGAAGCCGTCGTGCCGACGGATCCGGCCGATCTTGGAACCTCGATCAACCCGCAACGTTGATACTGCAGACGCCGCCTCCCGGCATCACGGAGTTCACCCCATGCGCAAATTGTTTGTTCTGTTCGCCGCCGCCGCCGCCCTGACCACCGCGGCCTGCAACACCGTCGCAGGCGCAGGCGAGGACGTTTCGGCCGCCGGCACCGCCGTCGCCAACTGCGCGGACGGCAAGACCTGCTGATCTGATCGCCGGCTGATCGTCGGCGTCACGAAATCCCGACCGCGTTTCCCCCCGACGCGCGGATCGGTTGAAGAAGGCCCGTCAGCATCCCCCCGCTGACGGGCTTTCGCTTGTCCGGGCCCAGCCTGGCCATGAGCCCTTTGCGCGCCCGGTCCGGGCCGCTAGCATCGCCGCGCAGGCGTCCGCAGAGACGCCGGACCGACACGCGGGGAGCGATCTATGACGGATGCGACGGAGACCCGGGCAGAGCCCGGCCTGAAGACTGTGGTGATCGCCTCGGCGGCGGGCACCGCGTTCGAATGGTACGACTTCTTCGTCTTCGGCTCGCTGACCACCATCATCGCGCGGCATTTCTTCGCCGATGCCGGCGAGACCGTCGCCTACATCATGGCCCTGCTGACCTTCGGTCTCGGCTTCGTGGTCCGGCCGCTGGGCGCGCTGGTGTTCGGCTGGTTCGGCGACCGCACGGGGCGCAAGACCACCTTCCTGGTGACCATCACCCTGATGGGTCTGGCGACGGTGGCGATCGGCCTGCTGCCCGACTACGGCCAGATCGGCCTGGCCGCGCCCATACTGCTGCTGATCATGCGCATGCTGCAGGGCTTCGCTCTGGGCGGAGAGTACGGCGGGGCGGCCATCTATGTGGCCGAGCATTCGCCGCCGAAGAAGCGCGGCCTGCTGACCGGCTGGATCCAGACCACGGCGGCCTTCGGTCTGATCGGGGCGCTGTCGGTGATCCTGATCACGCGTCAGATCGTCGGCGTCGAGGCGTTCGACGAATGGGGCTGGCGCATTCCCTTCCTGCTGTCGGCCCTGCTGCTGGCGGTGTCGCTGTGGATTCGGCTGAAGCTCAACGAAAGCCCGGCCTATCAGCGGATGGAGGCCGAGGCGTCCGACACCGATCACCGCGCGCCCTACAAGGAAGCCTTCTTCCGGTGGGGCAACGGCCGGTTCGTGCTGATCGCCCTGTTCGGCATCATGATCGCCCAGGGGGCGGTCTGGTACTGCGGCTATTTCTACACCCGTTTCTTTATGGAGCGGGTGCTGAAGGTCGACACAAATACCGTCGACCAGCTGGTGCTGGCGGTGACCGTGGCCTCGGCGGGACTGTACGTCTTCTTCGGCTGGCTGTCGGACCGGCTGGGGCGCAAGCCGGTGATGCTGTTCGGCATGATCCTGGCCCTGGTCGCCTTCTTCCCCGGCTTCCACGCCCTGACCCGCGCGGCCAATCCGGCCCTGGCCGAGGCCCAGGCCTCGGCGCCGGTGACGGTGATCGCTGATCCCGCGACCTGCGCCCTGCAGTTCGATCCCATCGGCAAGGCGGCCTTCGCCAGCTCCTGCGACATCGCCAAGAGCGTGCTGTCGAACGCGGGCGTGTCCTATGGCAACGCCGAGGCGATCCCCGGCTCGGTCGCGACCGTCCGCATCGGCGCGACGGAGGTGGTTTCGGTCGAGGGCGCGGGCATGGCGCCGGCGGAGCTTAAGGCGGCGCGGACCGGGGTCGAGACGCGCATCAAGGCGGCCCTGGCCGAGGCCGGCTATCCGGCGAAGGCCGATCCGGCGCGGATCAACATGCCGCTGGTGTTCGGCATACTGATGATCTTCATGGTCGCCGCCACGGCCCTTTACGGACCGCAGGCGGCGGCGCTGGTCGAGCTGTTCCCGACGCGGGTGCGCTACACTGCCATGAGCCTGCCCTACAACGTCGGCACGGGCTGGGTCGGGGGGCTGCTGCCGGCCGCCAGCTTCGCCCTGGTGGCGGCGTCGGGGAACATCTATTTCGGCCTGTGGTACTCGGTCGCCTTCACCGTCGTGGCGGTGATCGTCAGCCTGCTGTGGTTGCCCGAAACCAGGGGCCGGGATCTGGACCGGATCGAGACCTGACTCGTCAGGCCTCGGCCGCGGCCTTCCAGGCTTCGGCGACCGCGTCGACGGCGTGGCGCAGGGGGGCGCGGTGTTTGTCGAAGAACATCTCGCCGCGCAGGCCCGAGAAGATGAAGCCGTTGGACACGATGCAGGCGTTGGGCTCGTCCAGCGGCTGGATCTCGAAATAGCGCGTCGAGCGGAACCACAGGCCGCGGGCCTCGGTCCACACCAGCTGGGAATAGGGCTCCCACTCGCCGACGCGGGCGGAGACGCGGCGTTCGGGCAGGCCCTCGATCGCCTCGGTCAGGGTAATGCCGCCCCCGAAGGCGATCGTCCCCTCGACCCCGGTCTCGATCGGGTTCCAGCGGTCCCAGCCGGGCAGGTCGGCGATCATGTCCCAGAGCTGCTCGGGCGTGGCGCGGACGCCGATGCGACGTTCTATGCGGGCGGTTTCCATGGCCCCGATCTGCCACGCCTTTCGGACGGAGAAAAGGCCGCGCTCAGCGGTTGCCTTCGGGGCCGGGCTGGGAGGCGGGCGGGGTGTCGGACGACGGGGTCTCGTCGCGGTCCGGCAGGTCGGGCGGTCCGGTCCGCAGCCGGGCGCTGACGAAGCACAGGGCCGTCGCCCCCGCCAGCAGGAGGGCGTTGGCGATGAAGGGCCCGGGCTCGGCCAGTTCGTACAGGGCCACGCCGATCACCGGCGGCGCGAGGAAGCTGAGACCCGCCAGCGACATCATCAGCCCGGCGATCGCGCCCTGTTCGTGGGGCTGCACGGACAGGGACGAGCCGGCGGTGAAGCCCGGCCGGGCGAAGCCGACGCCCATGGACACCACGGCGTAGCCGACCACCACGCCGTAGTAGCCCGGGGCGGCGATGCTCATCAGATTGCCCAGCAGCGCCATGCCGGCGCCCCAGCGCATCAGGTCGCGGGGCTGCAGCTTCAGCAACGGGATCAGCCCCCACTGCGCCATCAGGGTGGCGGCGGCCCCGGCCAGCATGGCGATGCCGATGAAGGGCTGGGCGGCGCGCGCGGCGATGCCGGTCGCGCCCAGTTCGTCGATGATGTGGAAGCCCAGCACCGAGATGTTCACGGCCTGGGCTCCGGTCACCAGCAGGCCGTACAGCAGATAGTCGCGCACGCGCGGGTCTCGCCACAGCCCCCTGCCGATCACGTCGCGATGGCCGCTGGGCGAGGGGACGCGCACGACCTCGCCGCTGGGCAGACGGCGCCAGACGACGAACAGAACGACCGCGCCGAACAGGGCGAAGGCGTACATCGGCCCGGCCAGCCCCACGAGCGGAAGGACGAAGAAGGGCGCCAGGGCGGGTCCGATCACCGTGCCCAGCCCCTGGGCCGAGGCCAGCAGCGACATGGCCGGGGTGCGCTGTTCGGGCGTGGTGCGGTCGGCGACATAGGCCTGGGACGCGATGGGCGCGGCCGAGCCGAAGACGCCGTAGACAGTGCGCGCCACCGCCATCAGGGCGAAGGCGAGGCCCGCGCCCAGCCAATTCTCGAGCCCCGAGGTCGCGGCCAGGCCGAAGCCGGTCATGGAGACGACGAAGCCCCCCAGGCCGATCAGTATGACCCGTTTGCGCCCCAGGGTGTCGGACAGCCGGGCCCAGAAGGGCGAGGCGATGGTCCACATCAGGGCGGAGATGGCGAAGGCCCCGGCGACCAGGGTGTCCGACAGCCGGAACTCGCGTCCGATGGCCGGCAGGACCGACTGCAGCGCCATATTGCCCGCCGCCGCGATCAGGCTGACGGCGAACAGGATGGCGAAGGCGGGCGAGCGGAGGTTCACGCGACCCAGCCTAGGCCGGTCGCCGCGCCCCGTCATCATCGGTTCGGATCGACCCTGGCCGATTCCCGCGAGACGTCCGGCGGATGTCGGGCCAATTTCGGGCCTCGCAAAACGGAGCACCGCCATGGCCTCGGTCCGCATCGAACGCCTCGTGGAGGCCCCGGCCGAACAGGTCTGGGACGCCATTCGCGATCTCGGCGCCCTGCATACGCGTCTCGTGCCCGGCTTCGTGGTCAAGACGATGCTGGAAGACGGCGCCCGCATTGTCACCTTCGGCAACGGCATGGTCGTGCGCGAGGTGGTGGTCGACATCGACGACGCCCGCCGCCGCTTCGCCTACAGCGTCCGGGCCGACGGGTTCGAGCACCACAACGCCTCGAACGAGATCATCAGCGAGGGCGAGGGCCGGTGCCGGTTCGTCTGGATCGCGGACTTCCTGCCCGACGCCCTGGCCGATACGGTCGACCGGATGATGGGGCAGGGGGCGGACGTGCTGAAGGCGACGATGGAGAAGGCGGCCGGCTGAGCCGTCACCCTTCGCCGACGACCCTGAAGCCGGCCTTCAGCCGGCGGTCGTCATTCAGGCCCAGCCGCGCCTTGACCTCGAACAGGTCGGCGCCGGCGGGGACGATCAGCAGGGCCTTGGGGTTGGCGGCGTTGATCGCCACCACCGCATTCTTCGGACAGACGTCGAAACAGCTGGTCTCCTTGATGACCAGTTCGGCCTTCTTGCCCTTTCCAGCCTTCAGATATTTGCGCAGGGCCTTCTTCAAGGTCTTGTCGCCGTCCGGGCCGAAGCCGCGGTCCTTCAGCCGCTTCGAACATTTGCGGCAGACCAGGACCACGTCGCGCCATTGGGTTTTTGCGGTCTTGATGGCCATGCCGCCAGATTGCCTGCGTCGCGCCCTTGCGCAAGGGCGGCGGCTTTGCGCACCTTGCGGCCTCAAGACATCGGGGACGCCATGACATTCCGCCGCCTGCTCGCCGCCTCCAGCCTGGCGCTGGTCCTGTCCGCCGGCCTGGCGCACGCCCAGACGACGATCCCGCTGGAGCGGGTTGAGGCGGCGGTGGCGGCCGGAACGCCGCGGGTCGTGGCCTGGCGGCGCGATATCCACGCCAATCCGGAGCTGGGTTTCGCCGAGACCCGCACCGCCGCCCTGGTCGCCCAGCATCTGCGCGCCCTGGGGATGGAGGTGCGTACGGGCGTGGGCAAGACCGGGGTCGTGGGCGTGCTGCGCGGCGGACGGCCGGGCCGGACGGTGGCCCTGCGGACCGACATGGACGCCCTGCCGGTGCTGGAGGCGACGGGCCTGCCCTTCGCCTCGACCGCGACCGGGACCTACATGGGCGCGACCGTGCCGGTGGCCCACGCCTGCGGCCACGACGCCCACATCGCCATGCTGATGGGCGCCGCCGAGGTCCTGGCCGGGATGAAGGCCGACATCGCCGGAACCGTGGTCTTCATCTTCCAGCCCGCCGAGGAGGGGGCACCTCCGGGAGAGCCCAAGGGCGGCGCGGCCCTGATGATCGAGGAGGGGGCGCTGGAGAACCCGCGGCCCGACGCCATCTTCGGCCTGCATGTGGTGCCCGGAAAGCCCGGCACGGTCTTCTACCGGCCGCAGGGGTTCATGGCCGCGTCCGACCGGATCGACATCGTCCTGCACGGCCGCCAGACGCACGGCGCCTGGCCGTGGAAGGGCGTCGACGTCATCGCCGTGGCGGCCCAGATCGTCCAGACGATCAACACTCTGACGGCGCGGACCGTCGATCCGACCACGACGCCGACGGTCTTCACCATCGCCACGGTGGATGCGGGCGTCCGCTACAACATCATCCCCGAGGACGCGACGCTGTCGGGCACCCTGCGCACCTTCGACATCGCCCAGCGCGACGACCTGATCCGCCGGGCGGGCGTGGCCATCGACAATGTCGCCGAGACCTTCGGCGCCACGGCCGAATTCTCGGTCCGACAGAACGCGGCCCTGGTCTACAACAACGAGGAACTGTCGGCCTGGCTGGCGCCGGTGCTGACCGAGGCCGCCGGCGCGGGCAACGTCAACGCGGCCAGTCCGCCGACCACGGTGGCCGAGGACTTCAGCTATCTGTCGCAGGTGGTGCCGGGCGTCTTCTATCACCTGGGCGGGTCGAAGGACGGGGTCGATCCGGCTGCCTCGCCGCCGAACCATTCGCCCGGATTCGACGTCAATGAATCCATCCTGCCGCTGGGGGTGAAGACCCATGTACTCAGCGCGCTGCGGTTCCTGGAGCGTCCCGCGCCCTGACCCGGGCCCCGCCGGGCAACCATGTTTCGCAACCTCCCGGCAAGGACGCGGGCGCATCCTTCGCTGTCCTTCAGGGAGGGTGTGGTGAGGGAATTGCCGGTTCAGATGCCGCCGATGCGGCTTCAGCGCCGCGGCGGGCCGTTGCGCGAGATCTTCTTCTTCCTGGTCGCCTTCGGGGCGATGTTCGGGGCCGCCCTGCTGGGGCTGGGCCTCGTCCTCTAGGTTCGCTGGAACCAGGTCGCGATGACGCGGCGATAGACCTCGGCCAGGGCCTCGATCTCGGCGACGGGCGCGCGCTCGTCGATCTGGTGCATGGTCTGGCCGACGAGGCCCAGCTCCAGCACCGGACACATGGCGCGGATGAAGCGGGCGTCCGAGGTGCCGCCGGTGGTCGAGGCTTCGGGCCGCCGGCCGGTCGCCGCCTGGACCGCGTCCTGCACCGCGTCGACGAAGGGGCCGGGCTCGGTCAGGAAGGCGTTGCCCGAGCACAGATGCTCCAGCTCGATCCGCAGGCCCGAGGCCGCCTGGGCCTCTCCGGCCATGGCGTTCAGCCAGGCGATCAGGTCGTCGCCGGTGTGGCTCGGATTGAAGCGGATGTTCAGCCGCGCCCTCGCCTCGGCCGGGATGATGTTGGTCGCCGGATTGCCGATGTCGATGGTGGTGATCTCGAGGTTCGACGGCGGGAATTCGGGATAGCCGTCGTCCAGCACATGGTCGTCGAGCCGGGCCAGCAGCTTCGCCAGGACCGGGGCCGGATTGGCCGCGCGGTCGGGATAGGCGACGTGGGCCTGTTTGCCGTGGACGGTGATCCAGCTGTTGAGCGAGCCGCGCCGGCCGACCTTGATCATGTCGCCCAGGACCTGTGACGAGGACGGTTCGCCGACGACGCAGGCGTCGATGACCTCGCCCTCGGCCATCAGGGTCTCGACCACCCGTTTGGTGCCGTGCAGGGCCGGGCCTTCCTCGTCGCCGGTGATCAGGAAGGAGAGGGAGCCGGGGACCCCGCCGTCCGCCAGGACGTGGGACACCGCCGCGACCCAGGCCGCGATGCCGCCCTTCATGTCGACGGCGCCGCGGCCGTAGAGGACGCCGTCCTTCACTTCGGCCTCGAACGGGCCGGAGGACCAGGCCTCGGCCGAGCCCGTCGGCACGACGTCGGTGTGGCCGGCGAAGCAGAGGTTGGGCGAGCCGGTGCCGCGCCGGGCGTACAGGTTCTCGATATTCTCGAACTTCATGCGCCGGCAATGGAAGCCGAGCCCGGTCAGGACGCGCTGCAGCACGTCCATCGCACCCTCGTCCGCGGGCGTGACCGACGGCCTGCGGATCAGGTCGCGGGTCAGTTCGACAGGATCGATAACGGGAGTTGATGCGACGCTCATAAGGCTGTGCTTTACGGGGTTCCGACGATTGCGAGAAGGCTTCTCCCCATGCCGAAGATCGACATCGACAGCGCGCCCACGGGACACGGCACCGCCTATCCCGAGGAATTCGCCGGGCCGTGCAAGCCGCGCCGCCGCTGGAAGCTGGGCGACGCGGTCGGGCTGGACCAGTTCGGGGTCAATCTGCTGCGCCTGCCGGCCGGCGCCTGGTCCAGCCAGCGGCACTGGCATGAAGGCGAGGACGAGTTCGTCTGGGTGCTGGAGGGCGAGGTCGTGCTGGTCGAGGACGACGGCGAGACCGTGCTGCGGGCCGGCGACTGCGCGGGCTGGAAGGCGGGCGTGCCCAACGGCCACAAGCTCGAGAACCGATCGGACGGCGAGGCCGTTCTGCTGGAGGTCGGGACCCGGACGCCGGGCGGCGACCGCGGCGACTATCCCGATCTCGACCTGACTTTCGGCCCGGGCGGCTACTTCCACCGCGACGGCACGCCCTACCCCAAGCAAGATCGGCGCACGTGACCGAAACCATAGAGACGACCGAACCGGTCCAGCCCACGCCGCCGCCGGGAGAGCCGTCCAGCCCATGGGCCATCCGCGACTTCCGCCTCCTGTGGGTGGGGCGGGTGGCGGCGGTGCTGGGCATCCAGATCCAGTCCTCGGCCCTGTTGTGGCAGGTCTATGAGATCGCGCGGCGGGACCATCCGATCGCCGAGGCCAGCCTGTATCTGGGGCTGGTCGGCCTGTGCCAGTTCCTGCCGCTGCTGGCCCTGACCCTGCCCGCCGGAGCCATGGCCGACCGGCGCGACCGCAAGAACACCGTCACCATATCCGTCATCGTCGAGGCGGCCTGCGCCCTGGCCTTCCTCGCCATGGCCATTCACGGCCATCCGCCGCTGTGGGGACTGCTGACGGTCGCCGCCGTGTTCGGGGCCGCGCGGGCCTTCCTCGCCCCCGCCAGCCAGGCCTTCCTGCCGATGGTGGTGGGGCGCAGGGCCCTGCCGCCCGCCATCGCGGCGCAGTCGATCGCCTTCCAGACCGGAGCCATCGCCGGACCCGCGCTGGGCGGCCTGATCGTCGGGATCTCCGTGCCGTACGCCTACGCCGTTGCGCTCGGGATGTTCGCGGTGGGCATCGGCAGCCTGCTGCTGATCCGGACCAGCGGGAAACCGGCGCCGTCGCCGAACCGGATTTCTGCCGTGGCGCAGGTCAGGGAAGGACTGGCCTATGTGTGGAACACCAAGATCGTTCTCGGCGCCATATCGCTGGACTTGATCGTGGTGCTGCTGGCGGGCGTGGCCCTGCTGACGCCGATCTTCGCGCGTGACATCCTGCATGTCGGCCCGGAAGGCTTCGGCCTGCTGCGGGCGTCGTTCGGGGCGGGGGCGCTGCTGATGGCCCTGTATCTGAGCCGCTTTCCGATCGTGAAGCACGGCGGACGATGGATGTTCGCGGCCGTGGCGGTGTTCGGCCTCTGCACCCTGACCTTCGGCCTGTCGAAGACGGTCTGGCTGTCGGGCGCGGTCCTGTTCCTCGGCGGGGCGGCGGACATGATCAGCGTCAACATCCGCCAGACCCTGATCCAGCTGTCGACGCCCGACCACATGCGCGGCCGGGTCAGCTCGGTGTCCATGCTGTTCATCGGCGCGTCCAACGAACTGGGCGAGGCCTATTCGGGCGTGGCGGTGCGCTTCCTCGGCCCCATCGGCGCGGCGGTGTTCGGCGGGATCGGCGCCCTCGCCTCGACGGGAGTCTGGGCGAAGCTGTTCCCCGACCTCAGGAAGGCCGACCGGCTGGACTAGGGCGTCAGCCCCACGGCCGGAAATGCTTCGACAGCTTCAGCCCCTGCCGCTGGTAGTGGCTGCCGCCCTCGCCGTAGAGGCGGGTCGGACGTTCGGTTAGCGGCTCATAGACCAGCCGGGCGACGATCTGCCCGTGCTCGAGCAGGAAGGGGGTGTCGTGGGTGCGAACCTCCAGCACGCCCTTGGAGCCCGCGCCATGCGCCTCGTCGGTGCCGAAGCCGGGGTCGAAGAAGCCCGCATAGTGGACGCGGAACTCGCCCACCGACGGATCGATGGGGGTCATCTCGGCCGCCTGGTCGACCGGGATTTCCACGTCGTCGCTCGAGGCCAGGATGTAGAACTCGCCCGGATCCAGCAGCAATTCGCCGCGGCGCAGGGTCAGGGGCTCCCAGAAGTCCTTGGGATCGTGGCCGTCGATGTTGTCGAGGTCGATGACGCCAGCGTGGCGCCGGCCGCGGAAGCCGACCACGGCCCCGTCGCCGCCCTGAAGCTCGACGCCGACGCTGCGCGTCTCCAGCTTCGGCGGTTCGCCGGCCTTGAGGCGCAGCTGGTTCAGCCGGGTGCCCGGGCGCACCAGGATGGGGAAGGTCTGGGGCGAGATTTCGAGGTAGAGGGCGCCCTCATAGCCTTCGGCCACGTCGTCGAAGCTGGCGCCGCGATCGGTCAGCAGGCGCACGAAGACGTCGACCCGGCCGGTCGAGCTCTTGGGGTTGGCGCGGGCGATCAGGCCTTTCGGCAGGCTGAGCCGCTCCTGCAGCCGGGCGATGTAGACGCAGCCGCGCTCCAGCACGACGCCGGCCGACAGGTCGATCCGGTGCATGGAGACGTCGGCGATACGGTCCTCGACGGTGCGCCGGCCGGGCAGGAAGGAGGCGCGCACGCGCCAGGCCTCATCCGACAGACGCAGGTCCAGACTGGCCGGCTGCACCTGATCGGCGTCGAAGGGGGTGTCCGAAGCGATCGCGCCGCCGGCGATCAGGGCCTCGATGGACTGGCAGGGCAGGATGCCCGGGGTGGTGTGTTCGAAGGTCTGCATGTCCTCGGCTTACACGATTTTTCGTCGCGTCTCCCCTCCCGTGCGAGGCACGGTCGCGCTTGACGCGAGGGGGCGTTGCAAGACCATTAGGCAATGCATGACGCTCGCGCCTATGAAGCCGAAACCGAGGGGATCCTGGTCCGCGTGCGGCCCAGCTATCTGGCGGGCCAGTCCGATCCCGAGGGCGGGCGCTGGGTCTGGGCCTACCAGGTCGAGATCGTGAACCTGAGCGGCGTCCCGGTGCAGCTGGTCGCGCGCCGGTGGGTCATCACCGACGCCCTCGGCCATGTGGAAGAGGTGCGCGGCGCGGGCGTGGTCGGGGAACAGCCGACGATCCAGCCGGGCGAGAGCTATTCCTACGCCTCGGGCTGTCCGCTTGGCACGGCCTCGGGCTCGATGGTCGGCGGCTATTCCATGACCGACGCCGCCGGGCGGACGTTCGAGGTCGCCATTCCGGCCTTCAGCCTGGACGTGCCCGGCGACCGAAGGGTGCTGAACTGATCCGGCTCAAGTCGCGCGAAGCGCGGCAGCCCAACAAAAAACCCGCCCTAAGGGCGGGCGGGGGTGAGGGGCTGCGTCAACCCGGAAAAGCGCAGCCCCGCCCCTGCACTCGAGGCCGCATGCGGGTGCGGCCTCGAGGCGGAGGGCGGCTCTCTAGGAGCCTATGATGACAGCCGTGTGGCTGAATGGGGTCAGATGTAGCGCCGCAGGCTGCGGGCCAGATCGGTCGCTCCGCCGCGCTTGACCTGCGGCTGGTAGGCGACGCGGGCGTGCTCGACGCAATAGACGCTTTCCGAGGCGCGGCGGCCGCAGAAGCTGAACTCGTTCGAGGACGGATCGCCGATCGGCCATTTGCACATGTGGGCGCCCAGGGTCATCACCGTGGCGGTGCCGGGCAGGTCGGGCATGGGAGCCGGAACCGACTGGGCCGCGACGACGGCGCGGGGCTGGACCGCCTCGATGCGGCGCGGAGCCGACGGGGCCTGGGTCGGCTGGGCGGGACGCGGGCGCGAGGGGCGGAAGGTGGCGCGCGCGGGCTGGGACGGGGCGGCCCGGCCCGACAGGCCCAGGCGGTGGACCTTGCCGATGACGGCGTTGCGGGTGACGCCGCCGCCCAGCTGTTTGGCGATCTGGCTGGCCGACTGGCCTTCCAGCCAGAGTTTCTTCAGCGCGCCGACGCGGTCTTCTGTCCAGCCTGCGGTCATAGCCAACCCTCCGGGTCTCGGATTCAATATATGGGGTCCAGACGTCCCTCCCAGGGTCTCGACCTACCACTAATCGTAAACGAGCCCCTAACAGACGCAAGATGTGCGAATCAGTCCGTCCACAGAAACCAGATGTAGAGATGGTTAACAGCTCTACGGTTCGCGGCCCTTTCGCCAAGTCTTGCGAAGCGGCGCGGGGGAGCGCATTTCGCGGGCCATGACCGATCTCGCCCCGTTAACCGACCTTGGCCGCCCTGCCGGCCCGCCCCGGCCCCGCAGCTACAACGGCGTCAACTGGATCGGGGTCAGGACCCTGTACCTGCGCGAGGTGCGCCGCTTCTGGAAGGTCGGGGCCCAGACCGTGGCCGGGCCGGTGGTCACCACCCTGCTGTACATGCTGGTCTTCGTGGTGGCGCTGAAGGGCACGCGGCCGCCGCTGCACGGCACGCCCTTCCCCGAATTCGTGGCGCCCGGCCTGATCATGATGGCCATGCTGAACAACGCCTTCGCCAACGCCTCGTCCAGCCTGATCCAGGCCAAGGTGATGAATACGGCGACCGATTTCCTGACCCCCCCGCTGAGTCCGCTCGAGCTGACCATCGGCTTTTCGCTGGGCGCCGCGACCCGGGGCCTGGTGGTCGGGATCGTGACGGCGATCTGCGTCATGCCGTTCGCGCGGCTGGAGGTGGCCAACCTCGGCGCCATCGTGTGGTTCGGCCTGCTGGCCTGTCTGATCATGGGAATGCTGGGCGTCTTCGCCGGCCTGTGGGCGCAGAAGTTCGACCAGCTGGCCGCGGTGCAGAATTTCGTCATCATGCCGATGACCTTCCTGAGCGGCACCTTCTACCTGGTCGAGAACCTGCCCCAGCCGTTCTCGACAATCAGCCACTACAACCCCTTCTTCTATCTGATCGACGGCTTCCGGGCCGGCTTCATCGGGGTGGAGAACGCCGAGGGGAACCTGCTGGTCGGCGTGGTCATGAGCGGCCTGCTGACCGTCGTCATGGCCTGGGCCTGCTGGCTGGTGTTCAAGTCGGGCTGGCGGCTTAAGAGCTGAGCCTGGCCGTCAGTTGACGTTCCGGGCCACCCGGATGCCGACGGAGTCGTCGAGGTCGTCGGGGGTGTAGCGGAACCGGTCCGCGACCCTCAGCCATTTGCCGACGCTGCCCCAAGCCCCGCCGCGGATGGTCCGCCGTTCGCAGGGAGCCGTGCTGTCGGCCGGAGGGGCGTCGTACGGGCCGGACGAACAGTCCTGAACCCATTCGGCCACATTGCCGATCATGTCGTGGACGCCGAAGGCGTTGGGCCTGTAGGAGCCGACGGGGGCGGTGTTCAGCGCGCCGTCGCTGCAGGCGGCGGCCTCCCAGTCCGGATATTTCGACAGCACCGTGCGGTCCACGCCGTTCATGTACGCGCAGCCGTCGTCGACATTCGGCCCCCAGGGGTAGGCCGAGGTCGTGCCCGCCCGGGCCAGATATTCCCACTCGGCCTCGGTCAGCAGGCGGTAGCCGGCGTCCGGGACCAGGGTGTTGAGCCAGGCGACATAGGCCTGGGCGTCGTTCCAGCTGACGCAGACGACGGGATGGTCGTCGGTCTGGGCGAAGGCCGGGTCGCGCAGGCTGGCGGTCGGATCCGGCGCCCAGGTTCCCTGCACCGGCCGGTCGGTCCGGCAGCCCGTGCCGATGGTCCGGCCGGTGGCGCGGACGAAGGCCTCGTACTGGCCGCGGGTCACCTCGAAGCGGCCGACCGCGATGGGGCGGGGAATGGAGACACGATGCTGCGGCCCCTCGTCGTTCGCCCGGCCGGGTTCGTCGGACGGCGAGCCCATGATGAAGTCGCCGGCGGGCGCGACGATCATCTCGGGACACATGGGGCAGTCCCGGAAAGCCGTTCCGGGCGATTGCCAAGCCGGCGTCGAGGCCGCGGCCGGGCCGACAGCGAGCAGGAGGGCGACGGCGGCGACGCCCGTTCCGCAGGCTGCGATCCACCGGATCCGGCCCCCCGGGGCCGTTTCGCGGCGGTCGGGATTCCGGTCCATGGCGTCCTCCGGGCCGCGCGCGCCAGAGGCGGCTGACGCAAGGACGTCAGGCTATGGGCCGTCCGGTCGGCTCACAAGGGGACGCGCCCGGACGATCCTGCCTGTTTTGCTCAGAAACTGCCGAACCGGAACATGAAGCGGGGGCGAAGCCTCGGCCCCACGACTGTATCGGCCACGGTGTTGACTAAGCCCGCCCCCCGTCCGACAAGGCCTGACCCTTTTTCAAGCGGTCCCGACGCTCTCCGGCGCCGGGGCCGTCTCGCTTTTGGAGGCCTGCCCCGTGTCAACCGAACATCTGATGGGTGTCTACAACCGCGCGCCGCTGGAGGTGGATCGCGGACAGGGCGCGCGTCTGTGGGGCAAGGACGGGACCGAATACCTGGACTGCGTCATGGGCATTTCGACCAACGCCCTCGGCCACGCCAATCCGATCCTCGTTCAGGCGGTCAAGGATCAGGCCGAAAAGCTGTGGCACGTATCGAACATCTTCAAGATTCCGGGGCAGGAAGCGCTGGCCGACGCTCTCTGCGAGAAATCGTTCGCCGACGTCGTCTTCTTCACCAACTCGGGCACCGAGGCCGTCGAATGCGCGCTGAAGACGGCGCGCCGTTATCACGTCGCCAACGGCCAGCCTGAGCGGATCGACATCTACGGCTTCGATGGCTCGTTCCACGGCCGGACCTATGGCGCGATCAACGCCGCCGCCAACCCCAGCTACACCGAGGGCTTCGGGCCGAAGATGGAGGGCTTCCATCAACTGGTCTGGGGCGACAGGGAGGCGCTGGAGGCCGCGTTCCGCAATCCGACGACCTGCGCCATCATCCTCGAGCCCGTTCAGGGCGAGGGCGGCTGCCGCGCCACGCCCGACGAGGACCTGCGCTGGATGCGCCAGATGGCCGACGAGAACGGCGTCCTGATCATCTTCGACGAGGTCCAGTGCGGCATGGGCCGGACCGGCAAGCTGTGGGCCCATGAGTGGGCCGGCATGACGCCCGACATCATGGCCATCGCCAAGGCCCTGGGCGGCGGCTTCCCCATCGGCGCCTGCCTGGCGACGGCCGAGGCGGCCAAGGGGATGACCGTGGGCGTCCACGGCTCCACCTTCGGCGGCAATCCGCTGGCCATGGCCGTCGGTCAGGCGGCATTCGGCGAAATCTCGAAAGCCGAGACCCTGGCCCACGTCAACGAGATCGCCGGCTATCTGAAGCAGCAGCTGCACGGCCTGGCCCAGCGCTTCCCCGACGTGATCGTGGACGTGCGCGGCAAGGGGCTGCTGCTGGGGGTCAAGCTGGTCCCCAACAACCGCGAATTCATGGGCTGGGCGCGCGACGAGCAGCACCTGCTGGTGGCCGGCGGCGGCGACAACTGCTGCCGCATCCTGCCGCCGCTGAACCTCACCCTCGAAGAGGCGCGCGAGGCGGTCGAACGGTTCGAGCGCACCTGCGAATTCGCCCGCACCAAGATGGCGGCCTGATCATGGTCCGGCACTTCCTCGACATCTACAAACTCGAAGCCGAAGAGCTTCGCGCCATCCTCGACGACGCCCACGCCCGCAAACAGGCGCGCAAGGGCTGGCCGAAGGGCAAGGTCGACGCCGACGCGCCGGCGAAGGACCGCGTCCTGGCCATGGTGTTCGAGAAGAATTCGACCCGCACCCGCTTCAGCTTCGACGCCGCCATCCGCCAGCTGGGCGGGGCCTCCATCATCGCCAACGCCGGCGACATGCAGCTGGGCCGCGGCGAGCCGGTCGAGGACACGGCGCGCGTCCTGTCGCGCATGGTCGACGCCGTGATGATCCGCGCCAACAGCCACGAGGACGTCGAACGCTTCGCCCGCGTCGCGACCGTTCCGGTGATCAACGGCCTGACCGACCGCTCGCACCCGTGCCAGATCCTGGCCGACCTGATGACGATCGAAGAGCATCGCGGGCCGATCGCCGGCAAGACGATCGCCTGGGTCGGAGACGGCAACAATGTCTGCCACAGCTTCATGCATGCGGCGCCGAAACTGGGCTTCCATTTCAACGTCGCCTGCCCGGCCGACTACCATCCCGACCTCCACGACCTGGCCCGCGGCGGCAACCACGTGACCCTGACCAGCGACCCGCGCGAGGCGGTGGCCGGGGCGGACGTGGTCGTCACCGACACCTGGGTGTCGATGGGCGACGGCGACTATGAGGCGCGGCTGGAAGCCTTCGAAGGCTATGGCGTCGACGACCGGTTGATGGCCGCGGCGTCCAGCGACGCCGTCTTCCTGCACTGCCTCCCCGCCCACCGCGGGGAGGAGGTCACGGACGCCGTCATCGACGGGCCGAAGTCGCTGGTCTGGGACGAGGCCGAAAACCGGATCCACGCCCAGAAGGCGGTGCTGGCCTGGTGTTTCGCGGGCTAGTTCGGAGCCGAAGCCAGATCGTGCTCGCGATATTCAGCGAGTGGTTCCCAGTTGAGATTGCAGAAGCCGGCCGGTGACGTCATCAGCCGCAGCCTCCGGTCGATCTCGGGCTGATGCCAGATGAAAAGCTGGACTATGACCTGATCGCTGAACCTGAGCGGTTGGCCGTGTTCCGCGATGAGCGTGGCGGCCAGATCCCGGCACTGTCGAAGCGGCGCCTCGAAGCTGACGTGGACCAGACCGTTGGCGTCATATGCGTACCGGGCGGGCAGATCGAGATTTCCAAACCGCTGGGTCGCCACGGTTCGAACCTGGCCTCCGTGTTCGGTCCGGCCCCAACGTAACGGCCGCGCGTTCGGGACCGTCGCCTCGACCTCGGCCTGCGACATGCCCCAGTGAACATTCGGCTCCTGGGCGTGCGCTGCGCCGGCCAGGACGGACGCGGCCATCACGGCGCTCGCCGCGCTCAACAGTTTCCGAGCCCGCATGCCGCCCCCTTTGTGATCGAGGACAGCAGGCGGGACGGAGGCGCCGGCGTCAAGCCGGCTCTACTGCAGATTGACGTCCACGACGCCGCCGGCGTCGGGCAGGGTCTTCGTCACATTGGCCTTGGCGACCTCGTAGAAGAATTTGAAGAAGCCGCCCTCGTTGACCCAGATGCGGCCGTCGTCGGCGTCGAACTGCAGGATGGTCAGGTGCGGATCGTCCTTGCCCTCGGGATACCAGGCCGAGAGGATCGGGTTCCAGTAGCGGTCGATGATCTCGCGGTCCTGACCATGGACCGACAGCTGGCCGTGGATGCAGGCCCAGACGTTCTGGTCCTTCGAGCCGTAGTGGAACATGGCGCTCTGGCCGCTTCCGACCGCGGCGTCCCTGGCCAGATCGGTGTCGTCGCGGGTGAAGAACCAGATGGTGCCGGTCTCTTCCTCGCGGAAGGCGGTCATGGGCTGGGCGTGATAGCCGGGCTGGTCGAGCCCCAGCATGCCGGTGTTGGACTTCTTGAGGTGGTCCCAGAATTCCTTCTCGGCCTCGGCGGCGGTGAGGGTCTTGTCGCCCATGGGGAGTCTCCTTGATCGTCGGGTTCGATCAGGAATGGCCGGGCGGCGGCCGGGGTTCCCCGTCAGTACGGTCTTTGCGGCACGCCCATCAGGGTTCCCAGATGGATGATCAGAATAAAGGCCCCGGTCCCGGCCAGCAGCATGATCAGCCGCCAGGGAATCATGCGCACCCCGCCTCTCGGATCCCACGGCCGGGCGCCTCGCCAGCCGGCGAAGATCGCCAGGGCGATGGCGGCGCCCGTGAGGGCGAGGGTCAGGGTCATGTCCATCGGCGCGAGGTGGCGCGGACAGGGCGTTTGCGCAAGGCCGGAGACCTTTCCAACAGGTTAATCTTCACCGGTCGTTAACCTCCTCGGCGCGAGAATCCGTCCGGTGTCGGTCCTTTCCACAGGAAGATTGGGACCCCACCATATCTTGGGGTTAACCACGCGTTTACACGCATCATCTTGGCGTCTAGCGTCCGACGAGTAGGTTGGGAGGCGAATCAGTGAGCGCAGCCGCGCCGTGGAGCGTGAAGGGCATCGAGCCCAAGGCGCGCGAGATCGCCAAGGACCTCGCCCGTCGCTCGGGCATGACGCTGGGCGAGTGGCTGAACACCATCATCATGGAGGACGGCGACGACGACGAGGGCATCGTTCCCCTGTCCCGCCGTCCGCACGCCTCCGAAAGCATTGAACGCCGCGGACGCAGCCGCCGGATGGACGACGCCTATGGCGGCGCCGACAACCAGCTGGACCGTCTGGGCGCCTCGATCGACGCCATCGCCGCCCGGCTGGAAGCCGCCGAGCGCCGCTCGACCATCGCCATCCAGGGCGTCGACCAGGCCGTGGCCGGCCTCGTCCGTCGGCTGGACAGCCAGGACCAGAGCGACAAGGCCCACGTCCGCCGCATCGACGACATCGCCGAGGAGCTGCGCGAGGGCCATCGCCGCCTGCGCCGCTTCGAGCAGGAGGTCGGACCGCAGACGGCCGAGACCTTCGGCAAGGTCGAGGCGACCATGGGCGCGCTCGCCGGCCGCCTGTACGACATCGAGGAGCGCCAGCGCACCGGCGCCAACGAACTGCGCCAGCGCATGGATGCGGTCGAAAAGGCCGCCGGCCCCGGCGTCGGCGCCGACCTGCTGGCCCAGGTCAGCCAGCGGCTGGACCAGGCCCAGACGCGCACGACCGAGGCCCTGCGCGGACTTGAGCGCTCCTTCGCCGGACTGGACCAGCGCCTGCGCGCCGCCGAGAGCCGGGTCGAACCCGAGAGCGTCCGCGAGGCCGCCCGTTTCGAAAAGCTGGCCGAGACCCTGAGCCGTCAGGTCGAGGGCAATCGCGCCGAGATGATGCGACGGCTCGACACAGCCGAGACCGAAGGCCGGATGGACCGCATCGAGCGCGCGGTCCTGTCCATCGGCGACCAGGTCAAGTCGTCCGAGGAACGCTCGGCAAGGGCCGTGGAGGCCATGGGCCGCGAGGTCCTGCGCATCGCCCAGAACCTGAACGGCCGGGTCCAGTCCATCGAAGGCGCTCCGGTCCAGCTTGAGGCCCTCAGCCGCAAGGTCGAGAGCGACATGGACCGGCTGGCCCAGGGGCTGGAACAGCGCCTGACCGCCGCCGACGACCGCCACGCCCTGGCGCTGGAGAAGCTGGGCGGCGAGATCACCCGCATTTCCGATCGCCTCAGCGAACGGATCGCCCAGTCCGAGCGCCGCTCGCAGCAGGCGCTGGAAGACATCGGCCGCCGCCTGGCCGACAGCTCCAGCAGGATCGAACAGGGCTATGACCGCGCCTCCGGCGAACTGGCCGAACGCATGCGTCTGTCCGAGGAACGCACCGCGGCCCTGATCGCCGAGGCGCGCGGCAATATCGAGCGCCGCGCCGAGCCGGCGCGCGCCGCGACGGTCGAGCCCGACTGGCGCGCGGCCGCCTTCCCCGACGCGGCCTTCCCCGGCGCCGGTTTCGGCGAAACCGCCTTCGACGATCCGGTCTACGCCGAGCAACAGGCGTGGTCGGCCGATCTGGCCCCCCCGGAGCCCGAGCCCGCGGCGCCCCGCCAGGAGACGCTCAGCGCCGACGCCATCTTCGACGCCGTCCTGCGCGGCCCCCGGACCGAGGCCGAGGCCCCCGTCGTCTCCACGCCGTTCGGCAGCCGCGCCCCGGAAGCCCCGGCGATCGCGGCCGCCGCGGAACCGGCCTTCGCCCAGACCGTCGAGCCGGCGCCCGTCGCGCCCGCGCCGCAGCCGGCCGCCTTCGGCCAGGGCTTCGGCGGCGCCGATGTTTCGGACGCGCTCGAGGCTACGGCCCCCGCCGGCTTCGACAACGGTCCCGACGACTTCGCCGGCGAGACCGACTTCGTCGACCCCCGCGCCCTGCGCGCGGCCGCGGCCCAGGGGCGCGCCTCGTCCACCCGTCAGGCGATTGACGCGGCCCGCGCGGCCATGGCCTCGCCCGAGGCCGCCGAGCCCGCCCGCACCGGCTTCGGCCTGAAGAAGGGCGGCAAGTCCAAGCTGCAGGAACGTCTCGACAAACAGGCTTCGCGCGGCGGGAGCACCGTGCGCAAGGCGCTGGGCGCCTCGGCCATCGCCGTCCTGCTGACCGGCGGCGGCGCCTATGCGACCGGCCAGCTGACCGGTTCGGGCCTGACCATTCCCGGCCTGACGCCCGAGGTTCAGCCCGTCGCGGCCCTGGCCGTGGTTCCGACCGCCCCGACGGCGGGCGATCTGGAGCGCGGAGCCGAGCTGTATCAACAGGCCATCGAACTGATCGACGCCGGCGCCGACAGCGGCGTCGACACGCTGAAGCGCGCCGCCGCGACCGGCTACACCCCGGCCCAGCTGCACCTCGCCAGCCTGTATCAGGACGGCGCCAAGGGCGTGCCGGTGAACCTGCGCGAGGCCCGCGTCTGGGCCCGGCGCGCGGCTGACGGCGGCGACGCCAAGGGCATGCACGCCTACGGCATGTATCTGTTCGAGGGCGTCGGCGGCGCCCGGGACCAGGGCGAGGCCCTGGCTTGGCTGAAAAAGGCGGCCGAGCGCGGTCTGGTCGACAGCCAGTTCAACGTCGCCAAACTGTACGAGACCGGCGACGAAGCCATCCAGCCCGACCCGGCCCAGGCCTACAAATGGTATCTGATCGCGGCCCGCGCCGGCGACACGGACGCCGAGGCGGCGGTCGAGCGGCTGGACAAGACGATATCGGCCGCGACCCGCACCCAGGTTCGCGCCGAGGCCGAGCAGTTCCAGGTCGAGCCGCTCGCCTGATACGGGACGGCCAAGCTTTTCAGGCGCATCAGGTGGCGGGGGCCGCCGGGTGGGTCTAGGACAACCAGACTTCCATCGTCGCCTATCCGGCGCCTGACTTCAGTTCCAGCCGAAGGCGCGTCCTTTGGATATCTATCTGCCAATCGCCGAGGTTTCGGTGAACTGGCCGCTCCTGGTTCTGCTGGGTGCGGTGGTCGGATTCGTGTCCGGTCTGTTCGGCATCGGCGGCGGCTTCCTGATGGCCCCCTTCCTGATCTTCCTCGGCATTCCGCCGGCGGTCGCGGTAGCCAGCCAGGCCAGCCACGTCGTCGCCTCCTCGACCTCGGGCGTGATCAGCTACAGCAGCCAGAAGGCGGTCGATTACAAGATCGGGGTCCTGATGGCCGCGGGCGGGGTGCTGGGCGCGCTGCTGGGCGTGGAGTTGTTCCGCTACCTGCGCCTGCTGGGTCAGGCGGATCTGGTGGTGGCCCTGTCCTATCTGCTGCTGCTCGGCTCGGTCGGGGCCATGATGCTGTACGAGAGCCTGGGCCAGATCATGCGCCGTGTGCGCGGCGAGGTCGCTCCGCACACGGAGCGTCGCCGGCCCCTGTGGCTGTACGGCCTGCCGCTGAAGATGCGCTTCCCGCGCTCGGGCCTGTACATCAGCGCCATTCCGCCCTTCGCCCTGGGCGGTTTCGTCGGCGTTCTGTCGGCCATCATGGGCGTCGGCGGCGGATTCATCCTGGTGCCCGTCATGCTGTATGTTCTGCGCATGCGGGCCGGGGTGGTGGTGGGCACCAGCCTGTTCCAGATCATCATCGTCACCGCCATGACCACCATCCTTCAGGCCGGACGCAACCAGACCGTCGACATCGTGCTGTCGACCCTGTTGCTGCTGGGCGGCGTGGTCGGGGCCCAGTACGGGGCCAAGCTGTCGGGCCGGTTCCGGGCCGAGGAGCTGCGGCTGCTGCTGGGCCTGATCGTTCTGGGGGTCGGCATCTACATGGGGCTGGAGCTGTTCGTCCGGCCGTCGGACCTGTTCGCCTTCGCGCCGGGGGTGGCCCAATGATCGCCGCCCTGCCGCCGCCCCCGCCCGCCATCGTCGCCCCCGCGCCGGAACGCTCGATCGGCACGACGGAACAGCTGCGCGTCGCCGCCGCCCTGACCGACGCCCGGGTGAGGGTCGACTCCAGCTTCCAGGGAGCCTCGATCGTCCTGTACGGCGCGGTCTTCAACCCCACCGACCAGCCCGCCGATGTCGTGGTGGTGATGCGCGGTCCGGACGGGCCTGTGCGTCTGGTCAAGAAGACGCGCAACACCGGGGTCTGGCTGAACAGCCGGCCCGTTCTGTTCGAGGGCGCCCCCGGCTTCTACATGACCGCCTCGACCCGACCCCTGTCGGACATCGCCGACTTCGGCCAGCTGCGGCGGCTGGGCGTGGGCGTCGACCACCTGAGAATCAATGCGCCGGAGGAGAGCCGCACCGTCACTCGCTATGGCGTGCGCGACGTCGTCGTCAGCCGGCTGGGCGAGGACTACCTCGACTACCGCCGCGCCGTGATCCGGCTGCGCGAGGCGGCGGCCCTGTACAACACCGACCCCGACGGCGTGGAGTTCGTCGACCGCGGCCTGTTCCGCGCCGAGGTCGAACTGCCCGCGGTCGCCCCCACGGGCCGGTATTTCGCCGAGGTCTGGCTGTTCCAGGACGGCGAGCCGGTGTCGGTCAGCAACCTGACCCTGACCGTCGAAAAGGTCGGCGTCGAGCGCGACATCTTCGAGTTCGCCCATCGCCGGCCGTGGACCTACGGCCTGCTGTGCGTCCTGCTGGCGGCCTTCACCGGCTGGGCGGCGAGCCGGGTGTTCAGGCGCAGCTGAACCAGGCGCGCAGTGCACATTAGCCGAGTGTGTCCGAAAGTTGCGCTCTCTGATTGAAAGCGGCAGTCTGATCTGCGGGGGAGAAGACGCTTATGGGTTACGCGCACTGGATTCTGGTTCTGCTGATGACCGTCGCCGGGTTCGCCGGCGGACTGGCGAACCATCTCAGCGGGACCGGCACGGAAAACGGGGAGCCGTCCTCGAGCCGCATCTTCGCGACCAACATGCTGATCAGCCTGGTTGCGGCGTTTACGACGCCCCTGTTCCTGAGTTTGGCGAAAAGCAGTCTCGTAGCCGATTTGCTGAAGACCGCTGGGCCCGGCCAGTTGTTCAGCGCGGATATCTTCATATTCTTCGGATTCTGTCTGGTGGCGGCGTTCTCGGCGCGTGTGTTTGTCCAGAATCTGACGAATGTGGTCCTCAACCTGAAGAGGGAACAGAAGGCGCTTCGTTCCGAGGTCGAGGTCATTGAATCCGATGTCACGGACCTGAACGCCGAAATCCAGAGCGCGCCCGATGCTTCCGCCGGAACGGACGAGACTCCGGCGCCCTCCTCGAAGAGGTTCGTGGCGTCGACCGGCCTCGAGCCCCAGGAGCACTACATGCTGATGGCGCTCGTCAGTCGGCCCTTCACCTGGCGCAGCGTAGCGGGCGTGAGGAAGGAACTCGGACTTTCCCGGGAAACCGCCGCACTGGTGCTTGAGGGGCTCGTCGCCCGCCAACTGGTGGACAGCAAGCCCTCCCGATCGTCCGGGAACAGCCTGTATCGGATCACGGCGGCTGGCCGCGCCGCGCTGGGCCTGTCTCCGTTGACGGGCTCCGAAACTTCGGGTCCGGACGACAAGGGCTGATCGCTATCTCGCCGCGAACTCGCTCAGCGCGTCGATGACCGCCCGGTTCTGGTCTTCCGTACCCACCGTGATCCGCAGGCAGTCGGGCAGGCCGTAGCCGCCGACGGGGCGGACGATGATGCCCTTGGAGTTGAGATAGTCGTTGGCGGCGGCGGCGTTGCGCGCCTCGTCGGGGAAGCGGACCAGAACGAAATTGCCGGCGGACGGGAAGACGTCGAAGCCGAAGCCCTTGATGGCCTGGGTCAGGCGCGGCCGCCAGGCCTCGACCAGGTCGCGCGACGCTTTCTGGTGCGCCTCGTCGCCGAGGGCGGCGACGGCGGCCTCGATGCCGGGCACGGAGACGTTGAAGGGCAGGCGGATGCGGTCGACCGCCTCGGCCACCTTCAGCGGGGCGTAGCCGAAGCCGATGCGCAGGCCGCCCAGGCCGTGGATCTTGGAGAAGGTGCGGGTGACGACGATGTTCCGGCTGTCGCGGGCGAGGGGGAAGCTGGTTTCCCAGTCCGGCGCGGAGACGAACTCGGCATAGGCCTCGTCGATGACCAGCAGGACGTGCGGCGGCAGGGCCGCGTGCAGGCGGCGAGTTTCCTCGGCGGTGTTGTAGCTGCCGGTCGGGTTGGACGGGCTGGAGATGTAGACGATCTTGGTCCGCTCATCGACCTGCTCCAGCAGGGCGTCGACCTCGGCCTTGAAGCCGGGTTCGGGCGCCAGCTTGACCGAGGCCTGGTTGGCGAGGGCGCTGATGCGGTAGGCGAGGAAGCCGTACTGGCCGGTGACGATGTTGTCGCCCGGCGTCAGATAGGTCTGGTTCAGCAAGGCGAAGACCTCGTCCGAGCCGTTGCCGAAGATCAGGCGTTCGGGCTCGAGCCCGTGGTGTTCGGCGACCGCGTCGCGCAGCTTGGTGGCCCGGCCGTCGGGGTACATGTGGATGTTGGCGACCGAGGCCTCATAGGCGGCGCGCGCCTTCTCGCCGGCCCCCAGGGCGTTCTCGTTCGACGACAGCTTCATCGGCGTGGCGACGCCCTCGATGCGCGACTTGCCGCCGACGTAGGGGGCGATGTCGAGAATGCCGGGCTTGGAAGCAGGCGCGTCGTGGGGGGCGTCGGTCATGGGCGCTTTCAGAACAAGGGGGCGGCGCCGATGACGCCGCTGAGTCCGCCGGGCGCGGATGCAAGCCGACCGTCCTCGGCCTGCACATAGCCCGCGAGCATGAACAGCTTCAAGCCGCCCGCCGCGATCAGCGGACTGGCGGCCAGGCCGGCGGCGGCCAGGGCCTCGACGATCGTCGCGGCCGGCGCGGCGCTGTCGGTGGTCCAGAAGGTGCGGTCGTCGCCTGTCGGGCCCGGCTGCGCCTGCTGGACCAGCAGGGCGCGCGGGACGCCGAGGCGGTCGTCGGGCAGGGCGGCGACGACGCGCAGGGACGGCTCGGCCAGCAGTCGGCCCCACCATGCGGAGGACGGCGTCAGGTCCATCAGGGCGCGGGCGCCGTCGCGGACGACGGCCAGGGCCTGATCCGGGTCGGCGGCGGTGCGGGCCGTCAGGCCGTAGCGATCGGCGGCCAGGGTCTGGCTGGCCGAGCCCCAGACCACCAGGGGCGCGCCGACGCCGGCGTCGATGCGGCCCAGCACGGCGCGCAGCACGGCGGCGCCGGCCGCAGGCTCGCCCGCCAGCGTCTGCCGCAGGGCGATGGCCTCGGCGTCGGGCCGGGTCCGCGCGCCGGCGGCCAGACGAGCCCGGACCGCGTTGGCCACCGCCCGGTCGAGGGCCAGCCTTTCGGCGTCCTCTTCCGGCTCGACCAGCATCAGAAGAGCCTCGGCGCGGGGGCCAGGGCGAAGGGGCCCAGCCAGGTCCGGCCGTCGCGGAAGCGAATGACCAGATCCACGCCGCGGTCGCCCGAGACGGCGGTCGCGGCGGCGGCCCCGGCCGCCCCGATCCGGTTGACGGCCCCCGACTGCGACCCGGCCAGGCCGGCGATGGCGGCCCCGGGCTTCTCGGCGGTGAGCGAGACCTCGCCCTGCAGGCGGCCGTCGGCGTCGGCGGACAGGCCTGCGCTCTCGATGCGGGCGCGGCTTTCGCCCGCTTCCAGCTCGCCCTTGATGGCGGTGAAGCGTCCGCCCGAGGCGGTCCAGGCGGCGAAGACGCCGGCGCTGTCCATGCCGCTGAGCTTGCTGGCGTTGACGACGGTGCCCTCGAGCCGCGCCGTCAGACGGCCCTGTCGCGTCGCGCCCTCGACCGGACCCCCGGGCCGTCCCCGGGCGTCGACCAGGTTGAAGGCCACGTCCATCTCGTCGGTTGCGGCCCGGCCGTCGGTCAGGTGCGGGCGGACATTGAGCAGGATCCGCTCGGCCGAGGCGATGGGGAAGGGCTCGGCGTCCTCATGAGCGGTGAAGGTGGGGCGGATCAGCTCGACCCGCAGGTCGGGGAAGCGTTCGCGCAGATGGCTGACGCTGAGTCGCAGGCCGTCGCCGGCTATGCCGACCTTGCCCTTGTCGGCGCGGGTCAGGGTCAGGCCGTCGGGGGCAATCACCACCCAGCGGTCGGGGTTGTAGGCGTTGGCCTCGGCGACCAGTTCCGGCGCCGCGATCCCGTGGCCCGAGGGAGCCATGATGTCGGCGTGCGGGATCGACAAGCGCGCCCGGAAGGGCCAGCCGGTGGTGGTTCGCGAGGCGTAGCTGATGCGCCAGCCGTCCTGCCGCATGGCCGCGACCTGGGCGTCCAGCCGGGTCTCGATCTGCTGCGTCAGATAGAACCACCAGCCCGTCCAGGCGGCCAGCAGCACGCCTGCGATCACGAAGGGGACCAGCAGGCCGCGGCGGCTGTGGCGGGGTTCTGCGGTCATCGAGGCTCCGGTGGGAACAGGGTTTGTAAATCTGCAACGTCCGGGCCGCAGCCGGGCGCCGCAAGAAATCCCGAGCGCGCGGTTGGCGGATGCGGAAAGCTGCGACGCGCACTGGTGACGCAAACGCGGTGCGGCCGGAGATATGGTCGAGCCCGGCCGGCGGAGCAAGCGGAACGCGTCCCCGGATCAAACCGTTCGATGGCGGGCCTCAACGAAGGAGACTGAAATGGAAACCCAGTCGCTGCATCGGGGTCGTCTGATCGACCATATCCAGCTGGTTGTCAGGGACCTGGACGCCACGCGCCGGTTCTATGAGGCGGTGTTCGAGGTGCTGGGCGTGCCGCTGGGCGGCGAGGGCGACAGCTATTTCTGGGCCGACGAACTGTTCATCTCCACCGCCGACAGCGAGGCGGCGGCGGGCAAGCTGACCGGGCGGCACCATCTGGCCTTCCAGGCGCAGGACCGGGCGATGGTGGATGCGTTCCACAAGGCCGGCTGCGCGGCGGGCGGCAAGGAGAACGGCGCGCCCGGAGAGAGGCCGTATCACCCCGGCTATTACGCGGCCTTCCTGCTGGATCCGGACGGCAACAACATCGAGGCGGTGTTCCACGGCGAGGCGGAGCGGTCGGCGAAGAGCGTGGAGATCACGTTCGAAGGCTAGTCCGTCGACGCGGCCCCGAGGAAGGCGCCCACCAGCTCCACCGCCTCGGCCAGCCCCATGCGCTGCACCTCCGTGCCGGGCGGCAGGCTGGCGAACAGCCGCGTCGGGGCGGCGGCGTCCAGCATGACGAAGACGCCCTTGTCGTCGGCGCGCCGGATCAGGCGGCCGAAGGCCTGGGCCATGCGGGCGCGGGCGAGGGCGTCGTCGAAATTGCGGCCGCCCGCCCCCTCGCCGCCGAAGCGCAGGCGGCGCGCCTTGTGCAGCAGGTCGGGACGCGGCCAGGGCACCCGGTCGAAGGCGAGGATGCGCAGGCTGCGGCCCGGCACATCGACGCCGTCGCGCACCGCGTCGGTGCCGAGCAGACAGCTGTCCTGTTCGGCGCGGAAGACGTCGACCAGGGCACCGACCTCCAGCGGATCGACGTGCTGGGCGTAGAGGGGGATGCCCTGTCTGGCCAGGTCCGGACCCAGTCGCTCATAGACCGCCTTCAGCCGGCGGATGGCGGTGAACAGGCCGAGGCCGCCGCCGCCGGCCGCGAGGAAGAGTTCGCGCATGGCCGCCGCCGTCTGGCGCGCATCGTCCTTCATCAGATCGTTGACGACGATGACCCGGGCGTTGGCGGCGTAGTCGAACGGGCTTTCGACCTTCAGCGTCCGCGCGGGTTCGATCAGCCGGGCCGAGCCGGTGCGCAGGCGCGCCATGTCGAAGGGATCGTCCGAGTTGGGATCGGACAGGGTGGCGCTGGTGACCAGCACCCCGTGCGCCGGCATGATGACGGCGGCCTCCAGCGGCACGGTCGGGTCGATCCAGTGGCGGCGCAGGGCCACGTCCATGATGCGGCCGAAGGCGGCCTCGGCCGACAGCCAGTCGAGGAAGTCGGGATCCGGTTCGTCGGACGAGACCTCCAGCGCCGCCAGCATCGACCGCCAGCCTGGCAGGGTCATGCGGGCCCGGCGGTCGAGGCCGCGCAGGGCGCCCTCGATGCGGGCGCGGGAGGCGCCGTCCAGTTCGGAGGCCTCGTCGTCGAGGATGTCTTCAAGGTGGCGCGACAGGGCCAGCAGCGGCGCCTCGACCGCGGCCAGGGCCTGGGCGGCTTCGCGGGCGGCCTCCAGCACCGGCTCGGTGACGGGGCGAAGGGAGCATTCCATGCCGAACTCGGCGCCGCCGCCCGAGGCGTTCTCGCTGGTCCGTGCACGGAGCTGTTCCAGCGCGGCCAGCAGGAAGCGTTCGATCGGCCCGACCGGATTGACCTCGCCCGAGGCCGGGGCGATGCGGCCCGACACGCCCTCGCCGGGCAGCTGGGCGGCGGCGCGGACGGCGTCCTGAAGGGCTTTCGTCGCCGCCTCGTTGTCGGCGCACAGGTCGCCCAGCCGCTGTTCCAGACCGCGCCCGCGCCGGCCGCGGCCCTCGGGCCCGCGCAACCAGCGGCGCAGTTCGGCGGCTTCCTGACCCGAAAGACAGGCGGAGAAGGCGCTGTCGGCGGCGTCGAACAGGTGATGGCCCTCGTCGAAGACGATGCGCTTCAGCGCCGCCGTCTCGCCGTCCTGCTTCAGGCCGCGCGCCGACCGCGCGCCGTCGAAGGCGGCCTGGGTCATGACAAGGGCGTGGTTGGCCACGACCAGATCGGCCCGGCGGCTGGCGCGGATGGTCTTTTCGACGAAACAGGTGCGGTAGTGGGGGCAGGCGGCGTGGACGCATTCGCCGCGCCGGTCGACCAGATTGGCGGCGCTGGCCTGATGGCTGGGCCCCGTCGCGAACAGGCCGGGCAGCCAGCCCGGATAGTCGCCGCCGGTCATGTCGCCGTCGCGGGAATGCATGGCCCAGCGGCTGGCCAGGGCCATGCCGACCAGGTCGCCGTTCCCCAGCTGGGCCGCCTGCACCATCTCCTGCAGGTTCAGCAGGCACAGGTAGTTCTCGCGCCCCTTGCGGACGACGGTCTTCTTCTTCCGCTCGACGGGGTCGGGCCACAGGGCGGCGCTCTCGCGGTCGATCTGGCGCTGCAGGGCGCGGGTGTAGGTCGAGACCCAGGCGGCGCCCTGATTGCGCTCGGCCCACAGGCTGGCGGGGGCGAGGTAGCCGAGGGTCTTGCCCGTGCCCGTGCCCGCCTCGGCCAGCAGGAAGCGCGGGCGGCCCTCCTCGTTGCGCGGCGAGAAGGCGAAGGCGGCCTCGGCGGCGTAGTCGGACTGGGTCGGACGGGTTTCGTCGAGGCCCGAGGCCTGAAGCAGTTTCTCCAGCCGGATGCGGGCGGATTCGGAATCGACGGGGGCGGACCCCGCCTCGCCGCGCGGAGCCTCGTCCTCCCATTCCGGCAGACGCGACCAGGCGTCGAGGCCGCTGCCGCGATGCTGGCGTTCGCGGACCGGATGATGCTGCAGGGCGCTGGAGACGCGCCACGCCCACGACCAGCCGGCGCGGCCGAGCGTCTCGGCCAGGGTGAAGGCGTCCTCGCGTCCGGGGTAGGCCGGGTCCGCGAGTTCCCTGAGCAGGCCGGAGGCGGCGTCCATCAGGGCCTGCGCCTGCGCTTCCGCGCCCTTCGGTTCGCTCATGCCCATGGCCAGGGCCAGGCCGCTGGGCGAGGGGGCGCAGAAGCGGGCCGGGCGGACGAAGGCGAACAGCTCCAGCACGTCCAGCAGATCGGCCGAGCGCGGCGGCGGGGCGATGCCGAGGCGGCGGGCGGTCAGGCTGGCGTGGGCGACCATGACGGGGGCGGTGGTGAAGGCCCCCTCGGCCGCCCCGCGTCCGATCTTTCGCGGGCCGTCGGCGTCGCAGATCGCGCCGGCGCCCGGCGGAACGGCCAGCGCGGGCGGCAGGACCAGCCAGGGCTCGGCGCCGGTCAGGGCGGCGGAAGATGTGAGGGAGTCGACGGACACGACCGATAGATAGCCGTTCCGCAGGTGAAACGGAACGGGAACATGCTATAGGCGCGATGTGACCCCGCCGCTCGCTCCTGCAACGCTTTCGCCCCTGTTCGCCGACTGGTTCGCGCGGCGCGGCTGGTCGCCGCGGCGGCACCAGCTGGAGATGATCGCGGCCGCCGACGCCGGGTCGCACGCCCTGCTGGTCGCGCCGACGGGCGGGGGCAAGACGCTGGCGGGCTTCCTGCCGTCGCTGGTGGAACTGGCGGAGCGCGGGCCGAGGCCGGCGTTCGGGCCGGGCAGCGGGATCCACACCCTCTATCTATCGCCGCTGAAGGCGCTGACGACCGACGTCGAACGCAATCTGATGACGCCGATCCGCGAGATCGGGCTGAACATCCATGTCGAGAGCCGGACCGGGGATACGAACCAGTCGAAGAAGGCGCGGCAGCGCGAGTTTCCGCCGGACATCCTGCTGACAACGCCGGAACAGCTGGCCCTCTTCTGCGCCTGGGACGGGGCAAGGGCCTATTTCGCCGACCTGAAATGCGTGGTGCTGGACGAGGTGCATGCGATCTGGAGCGGCAAGCGGGGGGACCTGCTGTCGCTGGGTCTGGGGCGGTTGCAGCAGTTCGCGCCGGAGATGCGTCGGGTGGCCCTGTCGGCGACGGTGGACGATCCGGAGATGATCGCGGACTGGCTCCGGCCCAGCGTCGATGCGCCCGTCACCATCGTCCGCGGCGACCCCGGCGCGCCTCCGGTGGTCGATGTGCTGGTCAGCGAGGGCAAGGTGCCTTGGGCGGGGCACACCGGCCAGCACGCCATCCCCGAAGTCTATGAGGCGATCAAGCGGTCGGGGATGAGCCTGATCTTCGTCAACACGCGCTGGCAGGCGGAGTTCGTGTTCCAGCAGCTGTGGTCGATCAATGACGACAACCTGCCGATCGGCCTGCATCACGGATCGCTGGCGGCGGAGCAGAGGCGCAAGGTCGAGGCGGCGATGGCGCGCAGCGAGCTGCGGGCCGTGGTCTGCACCTCGACCCTGGATCTCGGCATCGACTGGGGCGATGTCGATCTGGTCATCCAGCTGGCGGCGCCCAAGGGGGCCTCGCGGCTGGTGCAGCGGATCGGCCGGGCCAACCACCGGCTGGACGAGCCGTCGCGCGCCCTGATGGTGCCGGCCAGCCGGTTCGAGATGCTGGAATGCCAGGCCGCACGCGAGGCCGTGGCCGAGAACGCCTTCGACTGGGAGCCGGTGCATACGGGCACGCTCGACACCCTGGCCCAGCACGTCATGGGCTGCGCCTGTTCGGAGCCGTTCCTGATGGATGATCTGTATACGGAGGTTACGGGATGCGGCCCCTATCGCGGACTGACGTACGAGCAGTTCGAGGAGGTGGTCGATCTGGTGGCGACCGGCGGCTACGCCCTGCGCACCTATGAGCGGTTCGCGCGGATCGTGCGGACGCGGGACGGGACGTGGAAGGTGCGCAACGCCCAGACGGCCCAGCGGCACCGGATGAACGTCGGGGCCATTGTGGCGGCGGCGACGCTGAACGTGCGCATCGCCTCGCGCCGGGGCGGGGCGGCGAAACAGCTGATCGGCGGGCGCAAGGTGGGCGAGGCCGAGGAGAGCTATTTCGAGCAGATGACGCCGGGCGACACCTTCGTCTTCGCCGGCCAGGTCTGGGCCTTCCAGGGCATCAACGGCATGGACGCCCTGGTCACCCATGCGCAGGACCGGGATCCGAAGATCCCGTCCTGGGGCGGGTCGAAATTCCCCATGTCGCGGTCGCTGGCCGACCGGGTGCGAGCCATCATCCAGAACCGCGACCACTGGCGCGTCCTGCCGCCCGACGTACAGGAATGGCTGGAGCTGCAGGAGGAGCGGTCGATCATTCCGGACGCCAAGACCATGCTGGTCGAGACGTTTCCGAGGGGCAGCCGGCATTTCCTCGTCGCCTATCCGTTCGAGGGCGGACTGGCGCATGGCACGCTGTGCATGCTGCTGACGCGACGGCTGGACCGGATGGGGATCGGGCCGCTGGGCTTCGTCTGCACCGACTATTCCCTGGCCATCTGGTCGATCCGGCCGATGGACGATCTGGACCTCGACCGCTTGTTCGAGCCCGACATGCTGGGCGACGATCTGGAGAGCTGGCTGGAGGAGAGCTTTATGATGAAGCGCACCTTCCGCAATTGCGCCCTGATCTCCGGCTTGATCGAGCGGCGCCAGCCGGGGAACGAGAAGACGGGGCGGCAGGTGACCTTCTCGACGGACCTGATCTACGACGTGCTGCGCCGCCACCAACCAGACCACCTGCTGCTGAAGACCGCCCGCGCCGATGCGGCGGCAGGCCTGCTGGACGTCGCGCGGCTGGGGCAGATGCTGGCGCGAATCCAGGGCCAGATCCGGCATGTGAAGATGGAGCGGCCCTCGCCGTTCTGCGTGCCGGTGCTGGTGCAGATCGGGCGCGAGCGGGTGGGCGGCGGCCAGGCCGCGGAGATGATTCTGGACGCCAGCGCCTACGGATTCGACGAGGCCGATCTGATTGCGGAAGTCATGGCGGACGTCCCGCCTGACTTCCTGGGGGCGGCGCAATGAACGCCGCGCTCCGACAGACCCTGTCGCCGGCGCGGCATCCGTGCGGCGGCCTGCGCGTCCATATCGAGGGCGAGCCTTGCGTGCTGCGCTGTTCGGGCGCGCTGTGGGTGCTGAACCACCGCACCCTGATTGCGGCGGACCTGCATCTGGAAAAGGGCTCGGCCTTCGCCGCGCGCGGCCAGATGCTGCCGCCCTACGACAGCCGGGCGACGCTGGACCGGCTGGAGGCCGAGATCGACGCCCTGCAGCCGGCGGCGGTCGTCCTGCTGGGCGACAGCTTCCACGATGCGAAGTCGATCGGGCGGATGGCCGAGGCGGACCGCGACCGCCTGGACCGGCTGGCGGCGGGCCGCGACTGGATCTGGCTGGAGGGCAACCACGACATCGCAGCCCTGGCCGGAGCCATGGACGATCTGGTGGGCGAGGTGGTCGAGACGATGGAACTCGGCTCCCTGCGCCTGATCCATGAACCGCAGCCGGGCGTTCGTCCGGGCGAGGTCGCAGGCCACCTGCATCCGGCGGCGCGGGTGGCGGCCTATGGGCGCGGCGTGCGGCGGCCGTGTTTCGTGACGGACGGGCGGCGGGCTGTGCTGCCGGCGTTCGGCGCCTTCACGGGCGGGCTGGACGTGCGCGACCCGGTCATCGCGGGCCTGTTCGCGGAGCCGCCTATGGCTGCGGCTCTGGGGCGCGAGCGGGTGCACGCGCTGGCATGGGAATCCCTGCGATAGGGTCCCGCGCCAACAAGGCGTTCGACGCCCCCTCCAGCCGCTCCTCCAGCACCGCCATGAACTCCGCCCGCTTCAGCCCCGCCGGGATCGCCGGCAGGAACTCATAGACGATCGTTCCCGGGTACCGCCGGAAGCCGTGCGCCGGCCAGTGGACGCCGGAGTTGGTGGCCATGGGGGTGCAGTCGGCCTCGAGGTCGCGGTACAGGGCGGCGATGCCGGGCTTGTAGTCGGCGGGCGCGCCGACGGGCGCGCGGGTGCCCTCGGGGAAGATGAGGATCTGGCGGCCCTCGGCGTGGCGGGCGCGGGCCTGACGGACCATGTCCTTGAGAGCCTTGGAATGGGCCGAGCGGTCGACGGCGATCATCTTCGTCTTGGTGGCGAACCAGCCGAAGAAGGGGAGGGGGGCCAGCTCCTGCTTCATGATGAAGCAGTTGTCGGGCAGGACGGCGAACGGCGCGATCACGTCCAGCATCGACTGGTGCTTGCCGGCGATCAGGGCGGCGCCGGTGGGGCGGTGCTCCAGTCCGCGGAACTCGACCTTGACCCCGGCGATCCAGCGCAGGCCGAACAGGCAGAATTTCGACCAGCCCCGGATCACCCACATGGCCTGGCGGTAGGGCATCAGCAGGGCCGGCGACAGGCCGACGGCGAACAGGGCCATCGACAGATACAGCCAGGCGACGAACAGCAGCGACCGGATGGTGGTCACGTCAGGCGGCCTTTTCGGCGGGAGCGTCGGCGGGCGCGGGGCCTCCGCCGCCGACCGTGGCCCGGCCCAGGGCGGCGAGGTATTTCATGTACTCGAGGGTCATCCGCCGGGCGGTGACGGCGGCCTTCCACCAGCGGGAATTGTCCAGCGACGGCGTCTCGACGGCATACGGAGTCAGGCGCACGCCGGGGGCGGCCGCGCGGATCTCGGTCAGGGCGCGGGGCATGTGATAGTCGGACGTGACCACGATCAGGCTGTCATAGTCCTTGGACGCGGCCCAGGCGGCGATCTCCTGGGCGTTGCCCAGGGTGTCCTCGGCCTCGAAGCCCAGGTCGACGCAGCAGTTGAACAGCTTGTTCGAACCCGGGGTCAGGGCGCGCAGTTCCTGACGGCGGACCTCGCGGTTGACGCCCGAAATCAGGACGCGCTCGCCCTTGTCCTGTTCCAGCAGGCGGATGGCGGCGTTGACCCGTTCGGCCGAGGGGCCGGTCAGGGCGACGATGGCGTCGGCGCGTTCGGGCTCGGGCGCGGGCGTGAAGCCGCGCACCCGGTCTGCGAAGGCGAACAGTCCGATCGCCCAGATGAGCGCCAGAATCGCGATGAAGGTCAAAAACTTCATGCGGTTAACCTAGTGACGCCTTTTCAATCGCGCCAGCGCCGTGAAGCGCGCCGCAGCAAGCGCCACCGTAGCGGCCAGCAGCGGGCATGGCGAGAGAATCAGCACGTCGCTCCACATCAGCGGCAGGGCGGGGGTGACGCCCTCTGCGCCGCCGAGGAAACGCAGGCCCGCGACGAGGATCATGGCCGTCGCGGCGCCGATCCCGCCCGCGACGGCGGCGACCAGGCCGTATCGGACCTGATAGAGGCCGGCGATGGCGCTGTCCGAGGCTCCGTTGAGGCTGAGGGTCTCGATCACGCCTGTCTGGGCGGCCATGCCCGCGCGGGTGGCGTAGGCTACCGCCGCGCCCGCCGCCCCGGCCGTAAGCAGGAAGGCGGCCAGGGCCAGGACGGTGATCAGGGCGGCGGACCGCTCCACCTCGCCGCGCCACAGGCTGTGGTCGTCGACCGTGGCGTCGAGGCCGGCGCTCGAGAGCGCCCGGCTCAGGCTGACGGCGCTGGCCGGCGCGGCCCTGTCCAGCCGCACGGTCACCAGGTGGGGGATGGGCAGGTCGGGCAGGACGGCGTCGCCCAGCCAGGGCCTCAGCAGGGCCTCGGCGGTCTTGCGGTCCATGGCCTCGGCCTCGGTCACGCCGGGAACGCCAGCCAGGGTTTCGGCGGCGCGGGCGGCGGCCTCGGCCCCGGTCTCGCCGACCCGGGGGCGGACCTGAACCGTGGCTTCCGACCGCAGCTGGCGGGCCCAGCCGTGGGCGGCCCGGTCGGCGGCGACGGCCCCCACGGCCGACAGGCAGGCGAGGAAGCACAGAACGGCGATCAGCGAGGCCAGCCAGCGCTCGCCGCCCGCGTCACGGGGCAGCAGGGGGGCGCGGCGGTTGAACAGGCGCGGGATCACGCCTCGCCCCCGGTCAGCCGCCCGCCCTCGAGGCGCAGGAGGGTCGCGCCCGATCGTTCGGCCAGGGCCTCGTCATGGCTGGCGATCAGGACGGTGGTCCCCAGCCGGTTGAGGGTCTGGAACAGCTTCAACAGCCGCTCGCCCATCTTCGCATCGACGCTGCCGGTCGGTTCGTCGGCCAGGATCAGGTCGGGGCCCGCCACGACGGCGCGGGCGATGGCCAGCCGCTGCTGCTCGCCGCCGGACAGCGACGGCGGCAGGTCGTCCATCCGGTCGCCCAGACCGACCCAGTCCAGCATCTCCTCGACGTCGGCGGCGTAGTCGATCTGCCTTCCGCCCGCGAGCCGCAGCGGCAGGGCGACGTTCTCGAACACCGACAGATGGTCCAGCAGGCGGAAGTCCTGGAACACCACCCCGATGCGCCGCCGGAAGTCGGGCAGGTCGCGGCGCGGGGCCACAGTGGCGTCCTCGCCGAACAGGTGCAGGGTTCCTGTGTCGGGACGCTCCTGAAGCGTGAGCAGTTTCAGCAGCGTCGACTTCCCCGCCCCGGACGGCCCGGTAAGGAAGTGGAAAGAGCCCGATGGCAAGGTGAGGTTAACGTCCCGCAGCGCGCGGTGCGTCGCCGCATAGCCGAACCCCACGCCGGACAGGCGGACGGTGTCGGTCGCGGAGGCGGATCGTGTGGCGCGGCGGGGCTGGACGGACATCGATTTTGGGTCAGGACGCGGTTCGCACCGCGACGGGAGGGGGCGAAGAGCCTCGCAGTCAGCCGACATGATACTGACCTGCCCGTCCTGCGCCACCAGCTATTTCACCCCCGATGAGGCGATCGGGCCCGGCGGCCGCACCGTGCGCTGCAAGGAGTGCAAACACACCTGGCGCGCCACCCTGGACGAACCGCTGGAGCTTTCCGTCTCGTCGAACCCGGCGCCCGAGACCGCCAGCTTCACCCCGCGCGACGAGGCGGAGCCCGAATCGCTGGCGGAAACGCCCGCCCCCGAACTGCCCCGCGCCTTCCGCGCCCGCGCCGAGCAGCAGCGCCGCCTGCGCCGCGCCGCGACCCATGGCGTGATCTGGGCCGGCATCGCCTCGGGCTTCGCCGCCCTTCTGGCCAGCGCCTGGCTGTTCCGGGTCGAGGTGGTCGAAATGGCCCCGCGCGCGGCCCAGGCCTATGCCGCCGTCGGCCTGACCGTGAATCCGACCGGTCTGGATTTCGAGGCCATCACCGCCAAGCCCCTGCCCAGCGATCCGGGCAAGGTGCTGGTCTCCGGCGCGCTCAGGAACGTGCGCGACAACGAACGCACGGCGCCGCCCGTGCGCGTCGCCCTGCTGGACGCGCAAGGCGCCGAGATCGGCCACGCCGTGGTCCGCATCGACGCAGCCCCCGTTCTGCCGGGCAAGGTCCAGGGCTTCGCCGCCGTGATCGCCGATCCGGGCGCGCGCGGCCAGGGCATCGGCGTCCATTTCGTTCTGGATGCGCCCCCGGCCGAGGCCCAGGCGCGGCCGGCCGCCCCCGTTCATGCGGACCGTGGTCGCGCGGCCCCGCCCGCCGTTCACGAACCGACGTCAGCCCCTTTGCATGAGGCCAGCGCAGCCGGCCTGCGTCCCGCCCTGTCGTCCGGGGCCGCAGCGCCGATGGACATGCAGCCGATCGATGCTGTGCCGGTGGTGGACACGCATGGGGTCGAGGCGGTATCCGCCTCGAATGGCTGACTCCCCCAAGCCCACCGTTCTCCTGCCCGAAGCCGAGGTTCAGCGCATCGTCGCCGAACTGGCGGCGCAGATCGCCCCCGTCATCGACGACGAGACCGTCGCCGCCGTCCTGCTGACCGGGGGCCTGTGGTTCGCGGCCGACCTGACCCGCGCCCTGTCGCGTCTGGGCCGCAACGTCCGCTTCGACGCCCTGTGGCTGGCCTCATACGGCGACGAGAAGGAAAGTCGGGGCAGGATCGACGTCTACGCCCCGTTCCAGCGCCCGATCACGGGCCGCCGCGTCCTGATCATCGACGACGTCTTCGACACCGGCCTGTCGCTGGCCGAGGCCGTGCGCATCGCGACCCAGGGGGGCGCATCCGAGGTCCTGACCGTGGTCTTCGCCAAGAAGCCCTGGCCCCTGCCCCGCGCGCCCGAGCCGGACTTCGTCGGCTGGGAGGCGCCGAACCGGTTCCTCGTGGGCTACGGCCTCGATCACGCCGGGGCCCTGCGCGGCCTGCCGGACGTCTGCGCGCTGGACTAGAGCCAGTCGGCCCGGGGCTCGCGGGCCCACATGTCTTCATAGGAAGGCCGCGACCGGACCACGGCCCAGCGGTCGCCGTCCACCAGCACCTCTGGAACCAGCGGCCGCGAATTGTACTCGCTGGCCAGCACCGCCCCATAGGCGCCCGCGCTCATGAAGGCGACGAGATCGCCGGCCTGAAGCGGCGGCAGCATCCGGTCGCGGGCGAAGATGTCGGTGGACTCGCAGATGGGCCCGACGAGGTCGTAGGCCAGCGCCTCGCCCTCGCGCGGCCGCACCGGGACCAGGTCGTGGAAGGCGTCGTACAGGGCCGGCCGCATCAGGTCGTTCATGCCCGCGTCCAGCACCAGGAAGCGGTGGCCGTCGGCGCGCTGGTTGACCTGGATGACCCGGCTCAGCAGCAGGCCGGCGTTGGCGGCCAGCAGGCGGCCCGGCTCGAACGCCGCCTCGACCCCCAGTCCGTCCAGCACCCGCGCGCACATGGCGGCGTAGTCGGCGATCGAGGGCGTGTCCGTCTGGCCGTGATAGGGCACGCCCAGGCCGCCGCCGAGGTCCAGACGCTCGACCGTATGGCCCAGGGACCGCAGGGTCAGGACCACTTCGCGCAGGGTGCGGAAGGCAGCCTCCATCGGCTCCAGCGAGGTGATCTGGCTGCCGATATGGCAGGCCAGCCCGACCGGCGTCAGGTGCGGCGAGGCCGAGGCGCGGGCGTAGAGCTCGATGGCCTCCTCGACCGGCACGCCGAACTTGTCGGTCGCGCCGCCGGTGGTGATCTTGGCGTGGCCGCCGGCGCCGATCTTCGGATTGACGCGGATGGCGATGGCGGGCGCGGCGCCCCTTGAGGCGGCGACCGCGATCAGCCGGTCCAGTTCCGCGCCGCTCTCGACATTGATCTGGCGCACCCCGGCCTCGATGGCGAAGGCCAGTTCGGCGTCGGTCTTGCCCACGCCCGAGAAGATGATGCGGTCGCCGGGTATGCCCGCCGCCAGCGCCCGCCGGATCTCGCCCTCGGACACCGTATCGGCGCCGCAGCCCAGCCGCGCCAGTGTCGCCAGCACCGACAGGTTGGAGTTGGCCTTCACCGCAAAGGCGATCAGGGCGTCGCCCAGCGCCTCCCGATGCTCGCCGACGGCGTCGCGCAGCAGGCCGTAGTGCCGCGTCAGGGTCGCGGTCGAATAGACATAGGCGGGCGTGCCCGCGGCCTCGGCGAGCGCTTCCAGCGGAACGCCCTCGGCGTGGAGGGCGCCGTCGATCCGGTCGAAATGATGCAAGGTCTAGTGGTTCGGCTGGGCGCCCGGGCCGTTGTAGGGGCTGGTCGGGCCTCCCTCGATCGGCGCGGTGCTGGGCGGACGATAGACGGTCGCGGGCTCGGGCAGGCCGGGCGCGCGCGCGTCGCGCTGGCTGCGCTCGGTCTTCTTGGCGGGCGGGGCCTCCAGATCGGCCATGCGGCCGCAGCCGGCGGCGGACAGGGCGAACAGGGCGAGAACGCCCAGGCTGACGGTGTTTTTCATCCCAATGCCCCTACGCAAGACGCGCCTTCCATTCGGCGATGCGCGCGCGGACCTGTTCCGGCGCCGTGCCTCCGAAGCTCTGACGACTGGCGCAGGACGCTTCAGGGGTGAGAACCTTGTACACCCCTTCCGTAATTCCCGCCTCAAGCGATTGCAGCTCGGCCAGCGGAATTTGCGACAGATCCACGCCCAGGCCCTCGGCCCGCTTGACCGCGGCGCCCGTGACATGGTGCGCCTTGCGGAACGGCAGATTCAGCTCGCGCACCAGCCAGTCGGCCAGGTCGGTGGCGGTCGAGAAGCCCGAGCCGGCGGCGGCGCGCATCCGCTGCGTGTTGGGCTGCAGGGCCGAGACCATGGCCGTCATGGCGCCGAGGGCCAGGGTCAGGGCGTCGAACGCCTCGAACACCGGCGGTTTGTCCTCCTGCATGTCCTTGGAATAGGCCAGCGGCAGACCCTTCATCACCGTCGACAGGGCGACCAGCGAGCCCATGATCCGGCCCGTCTTGGCGCGCACCAGTTCGGCGGCGTCGGGATTGCGCTTCTGCGGCATGATGGACGAGCCGGTGGTCAGGTCGTCGGGCAGGCTGGCGAAGCCGAACATGGGCGTCATCCAGACGACGATCTCCTCGGCCAGGCGCGACAGGTGGCCGGCGGCGATCGAGGCGGCGGCCAGACTCTCCAGCGCGAAGTCGCGGTCCGAGACGGCGTCCAGCGAATTGGCCATCGGCCGGTCGAAACCCAGCTCGGACGCCGTCATGTGCCGGTCGATCGGGAAGGGCGATCCGGCCAGGGCCGCGGCGCCCAGCGGGTTCTCGTTCATCCGTTTGCGGGCGTCGGTGAACCGGCCGGCGTCGCGGCCGAACATCTCGACATAGGCCATCAGATGGTGGCCCAGGGTCACCGGCTGGGCGGTCTGCAAATGGGTGAAGCCGGGCATCAGGTCGTCGGCGTGCTGTTCCGCCCGCGCCAGCAGGACAGTCTGCAGGCCCTTCAGTTGCTCGACCGCCCGGTCGCAGGCGTCGCGGACCCACAGGCGGAAGTCGGTGGCCACCTGGTCGTTGCGGCTGCGCGCCGTGTGCAGCCGGCCCGACGGCTCGCCGATCAGCTCGGCCAGCCGCGCCTCGACGTTCATGTGAATGTCCTCGAACTGGTCGCGGAACGGGAAGGAGCCGTCGCGGATCTCGCCCTCGATGGCGTCCAGTCCCCCCAGGATGGCGTCGGCGTCGGCCCGGGTCACGATGCCGCGCGCCGCCAGCATGCGGCAGTGGGCCCGCGACCCCGCCAGATCCTGGGCCCACAGGCGGCGGTCGACGCCGATCGAGACATTGATCGCCTGCATGATGTCGGCGGGCCGCGCCGAGAAGCGGCCGCCCCACATGTCTTGACCTTGCGCGTTCGGATCGGCTTTGGTCGGGGCGGGCGGCGTTGGATCGGACATGTGGGTCTCGAAAGCGGTTTTGGGCGTTGCGGCGGGCGTGCTGCTGATCGGCGTGATCGGCGGCGCGGCGTTGCTATACGCCAAACCGGGCGCGATCGACAAAGCGCCGCCGCCGGCAGCCGCGAAAAGCGAGCTGGCGCGGTTCGCGCGCGGCTCGATCGCCTCGCTGGAGACGCCCGCGGTTCTGGCCCCGGCCCCCGCCTATGTGTTCAGGACCCGCGACGGCGCCGACGCCCGGCTGTCGGACTTCCGCGGCAAGGTGGTGGTGGTCAACGTCTGGGCCATGTGGTGCCTGCCCTGCCGCACCGAAATGCCCACCCTGGCCCGTCTGGCCGAGGCCTATGAGGGTCGGGACCTCGTGGTCCTGCCGATCAATGTCGACAATGACGTCGACAAGATCGCCGACGCGAAGAGCTTCATCGACGTGCACGAGCCGCTGCCGCTGTACAGCGACCCGAAATTCCAGCTGCCGTTCGAACTGCCGGGCAAGGGCAAGATGCCCCAGACGGTGCTGCTGGACCGCCAAGGCCGCATCCGCGCGCATTTCTCCGGCGAGGCCGACTGGGCCAGCCCGGAAGCCCGCGCCCTGATCGACGCGCTTCTGGCCGAGCCGGCCTAGGCCCTAGTTCCCCCTGGTGTCCGTCGCGGTCTCGGCCTTCTGGTCGTCCGCCTTTTCCGCCAGCTTGTCGGTGGCCTCGTCGACCTCCTGCGCCGCCTCGCTGGCGCCGGCCGCGATGGCCGAGCCGAGCTGGGCGGCCTCTTCCTTCAGGGCCGAGCCGGCTTCCTCGGCGGCCTGGCCGGTGTCGGCTGCGGCTTCGTTGGCGTCGGCCTGGGCGTTGTCCTGTTCGGCCTGGCTGCAGGCGGCCAGCGACAGGGCGGCGAGAGCGGCGAGCGTGACGGTCTGGATGCGCATGGGAATCCCCTTCAGCGATGAACCTTGGCGGTAAACGCGAGGAGCGGGACCGGGTTGCGCCTCAGGTCGAGGCTTCGCCCCAGACCGCACGCAGCCGGGCCGCCCGGCCGCAGAACCGGGTGTAGCCCGCATAGCGTTCGGGGTTCAGCCGGGCGAAGTCCTGATGATAGGCCCCGGCGGGCCAGAACCGGGCGGCGTCGCGTACGGGGGTCACGAAGCGGGCGGCCCCGATCCGCGCGGCGGCGGCCCGGCGCGACGCCTCGGCGGCCGGCTTCTGGGCGGCGGTGGCGAAGACGGCGGTCGCATAGGACGGCCCCTGGTCGCAGAACTGGCCGTCGGGATCGGTCGGGTCGATGGTCCGCCAGAAGCGATCGACCAGCTGCCGATAGGTGATGCGGGCCGGGTCGAAGGTGACCTGCACCGCCTCCAGATGCCCGGTTCCGCCGCGCACCACCTGTTCATAGGTCGGGGCGGGCCCGGAGCCCCCGGCGAAGCCCGACACGGCTGCGACCACGCCGGGCATGCGTTCAAAATTCGCCTCCACCGACCAGAAGCAGCCGCCCGCGAAGACGGCGACCTCGCGCCGGCCGCTGTCGCGGCCCTGGGGCGCGGCGGCGGAGGGCGAGGGCGCGCTCTCGGCGGGATCGCCGGGCGAGCAGGCGGCGATGGCGAGCACGATCAGGCTGGCGAGGGCGCGACGCGACATGAGGCGATCTCCGGCGGGGGTGCGATCCCCATGTCTGAGATACGGCTCCGGCCGGCCGGCGGTTTCAAGGGCCTGCAAAGCAAAAACCGCCGGCCCCTTTCGGGACCGGCGGCTGTTGTTGTCTGGCCGATCGGCCTTCCGGGTTTAGCGGAAGTTGATGCCGATGGTGGCGCGACGGTTGAGCGGCTCGCGAACGCCGTCGGCGGTCGGGCGGGCCAGGGCGGTTTCACCCTTGCCG
>Ga0164290_1000880_pt1 | contig 69815 bp, 61 predicted proteins | sample Micstemetagenome_FD_108782 | JGI IMG/M metagenome (GOLD analysis project Ga0164290, IMG submission 108782) | Contaminated culture microbial community from soil near Moab, Utah, USA - Microcoleus steenstrupii SON62 (Illumina Assembly) | ecosystem: Environmental > Terrestrial > Soil > Soil crust...
AGACCAGCCGGAGCGCCCGCGAGCGGGTTGGCCGGGTTGGTCGTACCATTGATGCGGCCGTCCATGTCGAGGCCGTAGAAGTCATCGCGGCTGTTGCCCGCGAGGACGAGGAGGTTCACGTCGCCGGAGATGTCGACGGCCGGCTTGCGCTTCTCGAGGCGGGTCACGCGGTCGGCGAGGTCGCCGAGGTCGCGCTTCATGGCCTCGACGTCAACGCCGAGCGACTGGAGCTCTCGCTGGAACTGGTCCGCGAGTCGCTTCAGGTTGGCGATGTCGTCGCCGTAGGCGCGGAGACCGCGAACCTCGTCCTGCAGCGCGCGGAGCGCGTCGCGGAGGTTGCGGAGCTCATCGCCCGAGGGAACGCCCTCGAGGCGGCGGTTGATCTCCGTGATCTGCGACGAGAGACCGTCGGTGATCGTGCGGAGGTTGGTGTAGGCCGCGTTGATCGCGACCGCCAGCTCGTAGCGGCTGGCCGGGCGGCTACCGCGGAACAGGCCGTCCGGGTAACCAACGAGGATTCCCTCTCGCTTCATGCGAGCGAGAGCCTCATAGGCCCAGTGATTGTCCGGGACGTCCGGGAAGTTGTCCTGCGCCATGGCGGGGACAACGATCGCGGCACCCAGAACTGCGGTGAGCGCGTACTTAAACGTTCGCTTCATATGCTTTGTCAGAGCTCCTTGTTACTTGCTTGCTCGACGCAAACGCCCTGACCAGCACCCTCACCGGTGGAGAGAGCAAGAACTCACAACTTCCTTGAGTTCCCTATGAGCTCCTTCCCTTTCCCCCAATGGAGAACGCTTGGTCCGTAGCATCCTGCGTCGGCCCGATCCAGATTCTCACCTGAATCCCCCCAAGCATAACCGCACCCCCCACGCATAAGCAAGGGGTGCCGCAAAAAACTTGTTCGTGCGGCCTTTCCCAGGTCGAGGGCCCTAGGTAAAGCTGCCGGGTCGGACGACCGGATGCCGCTTGCGGTTCCAAGTCGATAAATTCGCGCGCGCGGGATACAATCCCCGCCATGCTCGACCGCGACCTGATCCGACGCCATCCCGACGCCGTGCGCCTCGGAATCTCCCGAAAGGGGATGGATCCCGCCATCGTGGACGAGTTCCTCCGCGCCGACGAGGAGTACCGCCGCGTCCGCACGCAGACCGGCGACCTCCAAGCGGAGATGAACCGCGTCAGCAAGTCGATCGGAGCGCTGATGGGCCAGGGCAAGCGGGACGAGGCCGAGGAGGCGAAGGCCCGCGCCAAGGAGATGAAGGACCAGGTCGCGATCGGCGAGAACCAGGAGCGCGAGCTCGAGCAGGTTCTCAACGGCATCGAGCTGGAGTTCCCGAACCTTCCCCACGAGACCACCCCGAACGGCAAGGACGAGACGGAGAACATAGTGATCCGAACCTGGGGCGAGCCGCCCGTGATGGCGGAGGCCCCGCAGGCGCACTGGGACGTGGCGGACCGCCTGAAGCTGATCGACCTCCCGCGCGGCGCCAAGATCACGGGCAGCGGCTGGGTGGTCTACACCGGCCTCGGCGCCCGCCTCCAGCGTGCCCTGTTCACCTTCATGCTGGACGTCCAGACGACCCGCAACGGCTACCAGGAGATCTACCCTCCGTACGTGGTGAACCGCGCGAGCCTGGTCGGCACCGGGAACCTGCCGAAATTCGAGGACGACCTCTACCGCACTACGGACGACCTGTTCCTGATCCCCACGGCTGAAGTCCCCCTCACCAATCTGTACCGAGACGAGATCCTCGAAGCCGACGACCTCACGATCAAGCTCGCCGGCTACTCCGGCTGCTTCCGTCGAGAGGCCGGCGCTGCAGGCAAGGACACGCGTGGAATCCAGCGCATCCACCAGTTCGACAAGGTCGAGCTCGTGAAGTTCTGCCGCCCTGAGGACAGCTACGACGAGTTGGAAACCCTCGTGCAGGACGCCGAGAGCGTGCTTCAGGCTCTCGGGATGCACTACCGAGTGATCGAGCTTTGCACCGGCGACATCGGCGCGAAGGGGTGCAAGTGCTACGACGTCGAGGTCTGGAGCCCGGCGCTACAGAAGTACCTCGAGATCTCGAGCTGCACCAACTTCGAGGCGTACCAGGCTCGCCGGGCGAACATCCGCTTCCGCCGCGCCGCCGGCGACAAGCCGGAGTTCGTCCACATCCTCAACGGCAGCGGCCTCGCGGTTCCGCGCCTGTTCGCCTGTCTCCTCGAAACGTTCCAACAACCGGACGGCTCCGTTCTCCTGCCCGAAGCGCTCCGGCCGTACGTCGGCGCGGAGCGGCTGACCGTCTGAGCGAGGGATACGGTAGCGCTCCTGTAGTCGCGGCCTGAAGCCAGCGACGACAGGAGCGCTACGATCCGATCAGCCCCTGCCCCCCAATCGAGCAATCAAAAAGGCCCCGGTGACCGAAGTCACCGAAGCCTCTCAAGGGGACCAAGAACCGACTCTTAGTCGTTCTTCGCCTTCATGTCCTCGATGTCGAGGTCACTCGGAAAGCGCACCCAGAACGTCGAGCCCTTGCCCGGAACGCCCTCGGACTCGACCCAGATCGTGCCGTCGTGGACCTGCTCGACGAGGTGCTTCACGAGGAACAGGCCGAGACCGGTTCCGTAGATCTTTCGGTTGTCGTCGTTGTTGACGCGGTGGAACTTCTCGAAGACCTTGGTGAGGTGGTCCTTCGGAATGCCGAGGCCCTCGTCCTGGACGCCCAGGAGGATCGTCTTGCCCTCGTTCGTCGCGTGGATCGTGACGTCGCCACCGTTGGGCGCGTACTTGATCGCGTTGTTCATGAGGTTGGTGACGATCTGCTCCAGCTTGTCCTGGTCGCCGACAATCAGCTTCGGCAGCTCGTTCGTGATGTTGAGCTTGACCGTGTGCTTGTTCGTCGCCTGCTGCTGCACCTTGGCGACCTTCGTCACCAGGTCGGCGATGTCGACCTCGGAGTAGTTCGGCTTGAGCGACTCGCCCGCCTCAATTCGCGAGGTGTTCAGCAGGTCGTCGATGAGGCGCCGCAGTCGGTCGCACTCGGAGACGACGATGCCGAGGAACTCGCGCTGATCCTCCTTCGTGTACATGTCCTCGTCCAGACCCTCGAGGAGCGTGGAGCTGAAGCCCTTGATCGCCGTGAGCGGCGTTCGGAGCTCGTGGGAGGCCATGGCGACGAAGCCGGACTTCATCTTGTCGATGTTCCGAACCTCCGTCACGTCATTCAGGATCACGACGACGCCGAGGTCCTTGCTGTCCTCGCCGTGCACCGACGCGGCTTGGGCCTCGTAGATGCGGTCGCTGCCGCCCAGGTGGACGTGGATCTCGCCCTTGCCACCCTCGGGATTCGCCCGGGCGGCCTGGAAGACGTTGTAAAGCTCGGGGTCCTTGACGGACGTCGAGACGTCCTTGCCCACCGAGTCCGCGCCGAGGCTGAAGATGGCTCGGGCGCTGGAGTTGATCTGGTTGATGCGCCCCTCGGGGGAGAGCAGGAGCAGACCGGCGGTGAGCGCCTCGAACGTCTGCACGAGCTCCTCGCGCTCCTCGATGACCTCTCGGTAAAGCTGGAGGTTGGCGATGATCGAGCCGACGTTGCGCGCCATGCGCTCGAGCAGCCGCACGTCCTCGTCGTTGAAGTCCTCGCCGTGTCGCTTGTTGAAGGCGTGGAGAACGCCGATGGAGGTCCGGTCGATGACTCGGTTCTCCTCGTCGCGCTTCTCGATCACGAGCGGAACCGTCACGCCGTTCTGCACGTGCAGGAGCCCGAACGGGTCCTCCTGGGCGCGCGGATCGCTCTGCGAATCGTGGAAGATGACCGCCTCGGACTCGCGGAACACGAGGCCCGAGATGCCGTGGCTCGCACGAACGCGGAACAGCTTGAGCTTGTCGTCCTCGACGCCATAGCTCGGGGGGATGCCTTGCAGCTCACCCAGCTCGCGATCGTAGAACATGATCACGATCTTCTCGGCTTGGAGGATCATCGCGATGCGTTGCACCAGACGTCGAAGCGTGATGTCCGCCTCGTTGATCGGTGCGACGTCCATCGTCGCCTCGGCACCACGCGCTGCCGGCGCGGACGGACGGTTCAAGTCAGCTTCTAACTGCTTGATGCGCTGTTGAGCCTCCGCGAGCTGCTCTCGCAGCAGTCGCAGCTCGTCGTTCTGCTCGCTCATCGTGTTCTGGACTCCCACGGACACGCTCATGAATCTACCTCTCCACGCTCCACCCATGCACGGGACTTTCGCCAGGTGGGCGCGACGTTGCGGCCAAGCGAGGCATGGGGAACTCCCCATTGATGACGCCGATCCAACCTACGGGCGTTCGCCCACCGTAGGTTATATTGGTGAACGCATGGCCCGCGAACTCGAAGAGATGCCGCTATTTCCGCTGAACACGGTCCTCTTCCCGTACGCGCAGATCCATCTGCACATCTTCGAGGAGAGGTACCGGGACATGATCCGGCTCTGCATCGAGCAGGACCGACCGTTCGGCATCGTCCTCATCCGCTCCGGCGAAGAGCTCGGCGAACCAGACCCGTACCTGGTGGGCACGGCCGCCCGCGTGCGCGAGATTCTGCACACCTACCCCGATGGCCGAATGGACATCAACGTGCAGGGCGAGCGAAGATTCCGCATCCGCGAGCTCGACGAGTCGCTTCCGTACCTCGTGGGCCGCGTGGAGCCCGTGATCGAGCACCCGATCGAGGATCAGGATCGCGCGGAGGAGCTGTTAGCGCAGGCGCGCGAGGAAGCGGAGATCCTGATTCGGCGTCACTTCGAGCGTCAGGAGTTCAACGTGCAGATCGTCTTCCCGCCCGACCCGGTCGCGCTGTCGTTCACGATCGCCAACATGCTGACGATCGACAACTTGGAGAAGCAGCGCATGCTGGAGACCACCGACACGCTGGAGCGCGTCGAGGACCTGCTCCCGCTCCTGCGCTCGTCCGCCTTCGAGGCGCCGCGCCCGTCCTACTATCGGCTGAGCGCAGAAGAGCTTCGCGAGTGGATTACGCCGAACTAGGCTCGACGGCCGGAAGGTATCGGGCCACGACCGCGGCGATCGCGGCCGAGTAGGCGCTGGGGTCCGTCGGCTTCTCGACATACTCGCGCGCACCCAGGCCGACGCAGAGATCGACGTCGCTGGGGCTCACGGCCGAGGAGAACAGAATCACCGGCACCGCAGCGAGCCGCTCCGAGCCGATCTCGCGGAGAACGTGCTCCGCCCCCATCCCCGGCATGCGGTGATCGAGAAAGGCGAGCACCACGTCGTCATCGAACGATGCGACCGCTTGGGCACCGTCTTCGACCATGGACAGCTCGTAACCCACCGCCGCCTTCTTGAGGGCGCGCTGAGTGAGCTGCAGGTCGATGTCCGAGTCGTCGGCGACGAGAATCTTCGGCATGCTTAGCCGTCATTCTTACCTATGTCGGCCCCGGCTCGCCAGAGCCCCCCACGCTTTGAGCCGATGGACTAGAAAACGGCCCTATCTATCAACGAAGAAGCCCGAGTCTCCCCACTTAAGGCGGGGGGAGACTCGGGCTTCAGGGCAAGCGGTTTACGCCTGCTCTTTCGCGGCGACTTCCCAGAGTCGAACCGTCTTGTCCTGGCCACCGGCGGCAAGCCGCGTCCCGTCCGGGCTGAAGGCGACGCACGCCACCGGTCGGTTCGAGACCTCGATGCGGACGTTTCCGATGCCCTTCGCCGCGTTCCAGAGACCGACGGTGCCATCGCGGCTTCCGCTGGCGAAGAGCCAGTTGTTCGGGTGGAAAGACAGCGACTCGATCGGCTTGGTGTGGCCGAACATCATCTTCACCAAGTCGCCCTCGGGAAGCGAGAAGATGCGGATGCTGAGGTCGACCGCGGCGACCGCGAGGTAGCGGCGGTCGTTGCTGAAGGCGAGCGCGGTGACCATGCTGCGCACGCGATGGAGCGTGTGCACCAGTTCGCCGGTCTTGCCGTTCCAGAGCTTGACCGTGTTGTCCGCACTGCCGGTGGCGAGGATGCGGCCGTCCGGCGACCAAGCGACCGCGGTCACGGCGTCGGTGTGCTCGCGCTTTCGGTAGATCGGAACGCCGTCGCTGGTCTGCGTCACGGAGAGCGTCTGGTGCAGCGAGCCCGCGGCGACGCTGCTGCCGTCCGGCGAGATCGCGAGGCACCCGACCCACTCGTCCTGGTTCGTGCGGAACGCCTCCACCTTCTCGCCGTCGAGGCGGCAGAAGGTGACCTGGCTCTCGGCCGACCCGGCGGCGACGATGCGGTCGAGCGAGAAGGCGCGGAGCGTGGAGATCACCCCCGACTCCACCTTCGTTCGCCGCTTCGGCAGGGTCGCGCCCTCGTCCCACCAGAGAATCTCGTTGTCGAAGGCGGACGACACGAGCTGCCCCGTGTCCGGCGCGAAGGAGACCGCGTAGACGGGAGTCTTGTGCGCCTTCAAGCGTTGGATGAGACGCACGACCACCGGCTTGTCGGGCATGCGCTCGCGCGTCGGCTCGGCGTAGTGACCGCCGGCCAACATGGCGTCGTACTCGTTTCGCTTAACGGGGTCGGTGAGCGTCTCGAACGCCTCGTTGATCCGCGCCATGTTTTCGTGGGCGCGCGGATCCTTGCTGACGTCGGGATGGTGCTTGCGGGCTAGACGGCGATAGGCCTTCCTCAGCGTCTCCGGCTCCGCAGTCGGGCCGACGCCGAGCAGTTCGTAATAAGAGGTGGCGGTGTTCAAAGCGAGGGTCCGATGGGTTCAGGTATTGTGGCACCCACCACCCCCTTCTACGGCTACTCAGCTGTCCATATTTGAAGGGACACCGGCATTTTCCTAGACGTTCGTCTAGACCTGAAGGCCAGGAAGCCTGCTCAGACCCCCTTTCGGCGCCCGTTACCGCCGAAAGGGGGTGAAGGGCGAAGTCAGGGGACAGGGTCCCGATTCCCCTTCGCTCGGACCCCGCCCGCGCCTTTACGCTCGAATGACCTGGAGCAATTCCTCGGTCTTCGCCCGCATCTTCGCGTCGTCGCCCCGGGTCTCCACGTTCAGGCGGATCACCGGCTCGGTGTTGCTGCCGCGCAGATTGAATCGCCAATCGGGGTACTCGATGCTCAGGCCGTCCACCTTCGTGATCTGGCCCCCCTCGCCGTACTTCGCCTCCACGCGGTCGAGGACCGTCTTCACGTCGCTCACAGTGGAGTTCACCTCGCCGCTGCAGGGGTAGTTCGCGATCATCTCGGTGACGAGGTCGCCCAGCGAGCGGCCAGTCTGCGAGACCAGGCGCGCCACCAGCAGGAACGGGATCATGCCGCTGTCGCAGTACCAGTGGTCCTTGAAGTAGTGATGTGCGCTCATCTCGCCGCCGTAGGTGGCGTCCACCGCGCGCATCTTTTCCTTGATGAAGGCGTGCCCGCTCTTGCACATCACGGCCTTGCCGCCGAGCTTCTCCACGATGTCCAGGGTGTTCCACATCAGCCGCGGGTCGTAGACGATGGTGTGGTTCGGGTCCGTGGCGAGGATCGCCTGGGCTAGTAGGCCGACGATGTAGTACCCCTCGATGAAGTTCCCCTTCTCGTCGAAGAAGAAGCAGCGGTCGTAGTCGCCGTCCCACGCCACGCCGAAGTCGAACGATCCCGCCTTGAGCTGCGCCTCGGTGCCGGCGCGCTGCTCCTCGAGGATCGGGTTCGGAACGCCGTTCGGGAAGCTGCCGTCCGGCTCGAACAGCCGCCGGGTGACGTTCATGGACAGGTACGGCAGGAGCGCCTCGAGGGCGATGCCGGCCGCGCCGTTGCCCGCGTCCGCGAGCACGTTCAGCGGCTTGATGTCCTTGGGGTCCACCACGCGCAGCAGGTGCTGCACGAAGTCGGCGTACACGTCTCGCTTCTCGACGTTGCCCTGGCCCGTGCGCTCCCAGCTGCCCTCGAACGTGCGCCGCTCGATCTCGTTGAGGCCCGTGTCGCCGCTGATCGGGCGGCTCTCGGTGCGGACCATCTTCAGGCCGTTGTACTCCGGCGGGTTGTGGCTCGCAGTGATCATCACCCCGCCGTCGTAGCCGTACTGCGCGGTGGCGAAGTAGACCATCTCGGTGCCGACCATCCCGAGGTCGATCACGTCGACGCCCGCTTCGTTCAGCCCTCGCGTGAGCGCGGCGCCGAGCTCGGGCCCACTGAGCCGAATGTCGTACCCGACGCAAACCGTCTTCGCGCCCGTCTCATCCGCGTAGGCGCGACCGATCTTGTACGCGAGCTCCGGGTTGAGCTCCGACGGAACCTTCCCTCGAACGTCGTAGGCCTTGAATGCCGGCAGGTACTTCCCCATGTTGAGGATGGTTCTACCCTAGGGCAACTCGGCACCGTCGCCGCTACCCAGCCCGCGCGGTCAGGAGAGGCTCCACGGTCAAATCGCGCCCATGATAGAATGGTTCGTCTCCGTTTCCCACCGAGTGACTCACCCATCGCTCGGACCGTTTCCCACTTTGACTCGGAGAGACTCTGTGCACCCTAACCCAAAGGCTCCTCACCCAGGATCGATCGGCTCACGCCTTTGGAAAGGAATGCTCATCACGGCCGGAACGATCGCCTTGTGCGAGCCGTTCTTCCCGAATGCCACGGTTAAAGATCCCGGCGCCATTTACCTCGTGGCAAATGCGCTCGTGGCGTATCGCTATGGCTTGCGTCCGGGCCTTCTCAGCGCCGCGATCCTCGTCGCCTACATCGCCGCCGGAACCCTGATCCCGACTTCCGCATTTGAGTACACGGCAAAGAACGAGGTGAGAGTCGCCGCCTCGGCGATCATCTTCGCGTTGACGTCGGCACTCATCGCCCTCGTGCAGTCTCGGCTGCACCAAGAGACGGCTCGCGCCGCGGAAGCTCATGAGGAAGCCGAGCGGGAGATCGAGCGCCGAAGGCGCGCCGAGCTTGACCTGAAGGAGAGCGAGGAGCTTCGCCGCATCGTCGTCGAGACCTCGACGGACGCGATCGTCACGGTAGCCGAGACGGGAGAGATCCTTCTCTGGAATCAGCATGCCGAGGCGATCTTCGGTTGGTCCGGGCACGACGCCGTTGGCGCTCAGTTCCTCGAGCGGGTGACCCTCACGTCGCCTGCCGGCTCATTCGAGATGTTCAAGAGCGGGGCTTCCGAATCGCAGTTCAGCCGTACCCTCGAGGCGGAAGTGCTGCGACGAGACGGCAGCAAGCTGCCGATCGAGTGGTACGTCGTGCCGCACCGAAGCTCCCGCGGGCGAGTCTTCGTGCTGTTCATCCGCGACGTCACCGAGCGCAAGGCGGCGGAAGCGGCGATCCAAGCACTCAACGCGAGCCTGGAGGAGCGGGTGTCCGAGCGGACGGCGGAACTCCGCGCGAAGAACGAGGAGCTCGAGGGGTTCTCGTACGCGATCTCCCACGACATGCGGACTCCACTCCGCGCGATCGTCGCCTATTCCCGATTGGTGCTCGAGGACGAGGGAGAGCGCGTCAGCGAGGAAGGGCGCAGCCACCTCGAGCGACTCGCGACCGCGGCGCTTCGAATGAGCCTTCTCGTGGACGACCTGCTGAAGTACGCCCAACTGGGCAACCACGCCGTCGAGCTGAAGAACGTCGATCTTTCCGAGATCGCCGAGTCCGTGGCCGCGGAGCTCGCGACGGAGTACCGCTCGGCGAAGATCTCGATTCAGCCCGGGATCGCCGCCGAGGCGGATCCGGGACTCGTGACCCTCGTGCTCGCGAATCTCCTTGGGAACGCCTGCAAGTACGCCAAACCGGGCCAACCGGCGATCGTGCGATTCGGCACCGACCAACGCGACGGGGGCACCGTCTACTTCGTGGCGGACGACGGGATCGGGTTCGACATGCAGTACGCCGGACGCCTCTTCCGACCGTTCGAGCGCCTCCACACCCAGGAGGAGTATCCCGGCACCGGCATCGGCTTGGCGAACGTCCGCCGGTGCGTGGTTCGCCAGGGCGGCGAGGTGTGGCTAGAGTCGGAGCCCGGACGGGGAACCACGGTGTTCTTCACGATCGGCCAGGCGAACCAGCCTGCCGCACCCGATCCAGTGGCGAGTTAGTCCGCCGTCAAATAGTCCCATAGGGCCCTCCCCGTGCGCTAGAATTTCACTGAACATGTTCAGTGAAATAGGAGGACCGAAGAATCGGGCGGAACAGAAGGAAGCGACCCGGGCGCGAATCCTGGAGGTCGGACGCGACGAGATCGAGCGCGAGGGGTTCGACGCGGTGAGTCTGCGAGGAATTGCCAAGCGGGCCGGGGTGTCTCCCGGCACGGTGCTGCTGTACTTCAGGGACAAGCAGGACCTGCTCCACACTGCGCTCTTCGACGATCTCGCCGCGACTTGGACGGAGGCGCGGCAGGCGGCCCGGGGCGTGCGGCTCGAGGACGACCTCCTCGATCTCGCCCGCGCCTTCTTCGGCTACTACGGAAAGCGACCGGCGCTCTCGCGGTCGCTGCTGCGAGAGTCGATGTTCGCCGCACCGCCGTGGGCCGAGCGGTTCTCCGGCCAGGTGGCGGAGGTCCACGCCCACGTGGCGGGACTGGTACAGGCGGCTAAAGCCCGCGGCGAGATCGCGGGCGACGCGGATCCCGGAGTTACCGCGCTCGCGTTCCTCTCCTTCTACTACTTCGCCCTGATCGCCTGGGTCCAGACGGAGCACCCCGACCCGCTCGGCCTGCTCCAGGTCTCACTCGCCCAGCATCTCAATGGCCTTCGGCCAGCGACCCGACCCCAGCCTCGGAGGCAGCGATGAAATCGACCCCCATGTTCGTGAACAACGAGAAGAAGGCGGCCATGCGCCGCTGGCACCGGACTTTTCGCGACCGATTGCCGGTGCCGACCGAGTCGGTCACCTTGGAGACGCCGTTCGGAACCACCCACGCGCTGGTCGGCGGTGCCGAGGCGGGGCCGCCCCTCGTGCTCGTCCACGGAGCGATGGCGTCGTCCGCCCACGCGATGGGCGAACTCGGTCCGCTGCTACGGACGCGGCGGGTTTACGCGCTGGACGTCATCGGTCAGTCACCGATGAGCGAGGACCGCCGAATCGAAGTTCGGGACGACTCGTACGGCAGGTGGGTAGCGTCCGCCACCGAGGCGCTCGGGCTCGATACGTTCGACCTATATGGCGTGAGCTGGGGCGGGTTCGTGGCGCTGCAGGCGGCCCGAGTCATTCCGGAACGGCTCTGTCACCTCGTCCTCATGGTGCCCGCGGGAGTCGTGGGCGAGAGCCCGGTGAAGAGCCTCCGGGAGATCGGCTGGCCCATGCTGATGTACCTGAGGTTCCCCTCCGAAGCCCGACTCAGCCGCGTCGTTGGAGCGCTCTTCACCCAACCGGATCCGACTTGGACCGCTTACTTCGGCGAGGCGCTTCTCGCGTACCGGCTCGACATGCGCATTCCCCCACTCGCACGACCGGAACAGCTAGCCGACCTACGTTGCCAGACGCTGGTAATCGGGGCCGAACAGGACGTCCACTTCCCCGGCCGGCGCCTCATCGACCGCGTAAGGAAGTTGATCCCGCACGCGGAGGGAGAGCTGCTGCCCGGGTCGCGCCACTGCCCGCCCTTCGACAGCGCGTTCCAGGACCGGATGGCCGAGAGGATCGAGCGATTCCTCGGCGAGGGGACCGCCGGCGCAGGCCGTGAGGCGGGTTCACCTGGTGTCGGTGAAATCTCGAAGGCGACGCGGCGCGGCTAAAGAGACACGGCAGTCGGCCGTATCATTGGGACATGAAACTTCCGGTCGTCGCTTTATCCTTCGTTCTCGCCGCTGCCGCGGTCGCCCAATCGTCCGCCGGCCACGGCAAGTTCGATCCGAAGCGGGACGCCGCCAAGGACATCGCTAATGCCGTGGCGCAGGCCAAGAAGCAGAACAAGCGCGTCCTCCTCGACGTGGGCGGCGAGTGGTGTGGGTGGTGCCACAAGCTGGACAAGATGTTCCGCACCGACAACGACGTGGCCCGCATCCTCCGCGACAAGTACGTCGTGGTGAAGGTGAACTTCAGCCCGGAGAACAAAAACGAGGCGGTGCTCTCGAAGCTTCCGCCGGCCGAGGGGTACCCGCACCTGTACGTGCTGGACAAGAACGGAAGGCTGCTCCACTCGCAGGGAACCGGAGCCCTGGAGACGGGCGACCATCACGACCACGACAAGGTCATGAGGTTCCTCCGCACCTGGGGCGGCTAGGCTCAGGCAACCGAGAGGGGCGAGCGGACTCTGCCCCTCTCACGCAAAAAACAACAAAAGACTTGCGCTCGGCAATGAAGAGAGCTAACATACCGATCGGTTGGTATGTTAAACGAGACTCTTTCCCCGACACAGGACGCGGCTGCCTTCCGCGCGCAGATCGAGCAGACCAAGGCCGCCACCGAGCAGGCCATGGGCCGACTCCTCACCACCTTCAAGTTCGTGCCGGACGACAAGCTCGGCTTTACTCCCTCGCCGACGGCACGAACGCCTCTCCACCTCGTGGGCCACTGCGGCATGGCGAACATGGCGTTCGCCACCGTCATCCGGGGTGAGGATCTCCCGGTCTTTGGATCGCCGGAGGAAGCCGCCGAGCAGGTCCGAAACGCGGGCCGAGAGATCGCTAGCCGGGAAGAAGCCGTGCGCCTCGTCGAAGAGTCGACCGCCGCGGTGCTGGCGGCGTTGGACGGGGTCACGCCAGACCAACTCTCGACCTTCCCCAACAGCCCCTTCGGCCCCATGCCGTTTCCGTTCTGGATGAATCTCGCCTCCATCCACATGAGCGCCCACGCCAGCCAGATCGACTACATTCAAACGATCTGGGGCGACTTCGAGGACCACTTCTAGGAGCTCAGCCATGATCGCCGAAACCCAGTCGCTCACCGACGACGCCAAGATTCGTCGCCTCATCGGCGACCAAGGTGCCGCGTTCGCGGCCAAGGACCTCGACGACATCAAGCCGCCGTTCCAACTAACCGGCATCCAGGCGTACCGCGAGATGTGGGAGACGTGCGGCCCGTACATGCCGGCTTCCTCGGGAACGGAGACGCGAGACCTCGCGATCTTCGTCGGCGGTGATTTCGCGTCCGCGCAGCACCTGTTCCGGTTCACGGACGTGCAGCACGATCACCCGGGCACTCAGAGCTGGTTCCGGGTCTCCGCGACCTACCGACGACAGGGCGACGGCTGGGAGATCGTGCGCGAGCACATCTCGGTTCCATTCGACCCCATGACCGGCCAGGCAGTGTTCTCCGGAACGCTCGATTAGGGGCAGTGCCACGGTTCGAGGCGTGACTCGAACCGTGGCATTTCGATCCAGCCGTCGAACCGATTACCATTCAGCTGGCTCAGGAACGGCGTGGAAGTGGGAAGTTGATCGACTGGTGGCTCGTGCGCCGCGTCCTCGGAGGAGACTCCGGCGCGGCGGATCGGCTCGTACGGGAGCACTACCCGAGGGTGTTGCGGTTTCTGCGGCACCTCACCGGGTCGGTCACCGATGCCGAGGATCTCGCGCAGCAGACGTTTGTCAAAGCGAAAGAAGCTCTGCCGCGTTTTCGCGGCGAGTGCTCGCTCTCGACTTGGCTGCACCGCATCGCCTATTACGAGTTCACGCACTTGCGCCGGGATCGGCGAGAGACGCCCGGGCCGTTGCCGGATGGAGGGTGGTGCGACGCCGGACGGTCGGACGACGCGGTCGTCCTTGCCGCCGCCATCGCGGGCCTGCCGTACGAGCTGCGTGCGGCGTTCGTGCTCCGCGAAGTGCAGCAGCTCAGCGTGCGCGAAGCGGCCCAAGTGCTCGGGGTGCCCGAAGGAACGGTCAAATCCCGCAACCACGCGGCTCGGGAGCGGCTTCGAGAGTCGCTCGCCGGGACCTGGGAGGCTGACAGTGATACCAAGGTCAACGGAGGTCACCGTGAAGCGGTTTGACCGTGCGCTTCAGGAACTGCGGGACGAGCGCCCGGCAAGTCGGGTGGACGACGCGATCAAGGCGTTTGCGCCCGAAAGGAGAGGGCGCCCGTGGGTTCCGGTTTTGGCGGGCGCGGCGATCGCGGGGGTCGCGATCGGCGGAATGTTGCTCGCCCCGTCGCGGGCCGAGGCGCGCCTTCCGTTGGAGGTGGCCAACGCCACAGCCGGCGCGCGGGTGAGCCACAGCCGCTCGTACGTCATCAGCGACGGCAAGCCGCCGCGCCTCGTGCTGGAGATGTGGCGCGAGAACGCCAAGGTGCGCTACCACGCGTTTCAAGTCGATGGCTCCCCCCTGGTCCAGCGTGCCTTCGACGGCCGCCGCACCTGGGTGTACGACCAGCAGTACGGCTACGCAACGGTGGCCACGGAACCCGTCGACGGCTTTGGGCGCGGCCCCCGGAACGTGGATCAGGAGGTCGCCCTCCTGCGCCGCTCGGCCAACGTACGGGTGAGGACCGTCGAGCGAAAGGTCGACGGGCGCCGCTTAGTGGAGCTCACGGCGGACTATAGCCAACCCGGGCTGGGGAGAGACGGCCGCAGTCGTCCCGAGCCGGCTCGAACGGTGTTTCTCGCCGAGGCCGATCGAAAGCTGACGCGATCGATGACTGACTACGTCCGCCAGAACGGACGGTGGGTCGCTCGCAGCCGAACCGACTTCGAGTACCCGGCCGACATCCCGGACGCCTCCTTCCAACTCCGCGGACCGAAGGGGACGCCTCACGTCGACAAAGATCGAGAACGCTCGGCTCTCGTCGGGCGCTGGACGACGCCCATTGCGACTGCGGAGGAGGAAGGCGTCACGATCCGTCTGCGCGAGGTGGCCCACAGCTTCCGCAGCGAGCTTCTGATCGCCTGGACCGGTGGACCCCGGCTCCCCAGTGGAGCCCGGATCACGGTTCGGGACGCGACGGGGCGCCGATTCCTCGGATATCCGTATCCGGTGCACCTCTCGAAGGTGAACAACCCGCGACCGGAGAGCAGCCTCTTGGCGCTCAACGGGGAGCCGACGCGAGGCGTGGTCATCTACGGCACGAAGGGCTTGACTCCGCCGCTGACGATCGAGATTCCGGTCGCCAAGCCAACGGCACCGTATCGCATCAACGCGCCGCATGCGGAGGCAGCGGACTACGAATCGAGGGTAGTCGGCCACGTTCGGTTCAGCGTGCCGAAGCCTCGGCGCACCGACACGGTGCTCGACATGATGCAAAGATTGCGAATGACGGAGCCGCCCGGAAAGTCGGCCGCGATGCGTGCCGAGACCTGAGATGGGTGGCAGGTAGGCTTCCGCCATGCCAGCCACCCTCCTCGGTGCCCACATGCCGGCCGTCGGCGGAATCCACAACGCGATCCGCGGCGGCCACGCCATCGGCTGCACGGCGGTGCAGGTCTTCACCACGAGCCCCCAGAGCTGGCGCGCGAAGCCGGTGACGGACGACATGGTGGCGGCGTTCCGCTTGGCCCTGGAGGAGACGGGCATCGGCGAGGTGGTGAGTCACGACAGCTACCTCATCAACCTGTGCGCACCCGACCCGGCGAAGCGGCAGCAGAGCATCGAGGGCATGAAGGGCGAGATCGAGCGATGCGCGCGCTACGGCATCGATCGCGTGGTGTCGCACATGGGCTCCCACGTGGGCCAGGGCGAGGAGTGTGGATTGCGCGGCGTCGCCGAGTCGATCAAGCAGGTCCTCGAGGAGACGCCGGAGTCCGTCACCGTGTGCATGGAGACCACGGCCGGCCAAGGCTCCTCGCTCATGGCGACCTTCGAGCAGCTCGCCCACATCATCGAGGCGCTCCAGGGGCATCCCCGACTCGGGATCTGCATGGACACCTGCCACGTCTTCGCCGCGGGCTACGACATTCGCACCGAGGAGACGTACGCCGCGACGATGGACGCCTTCGGCCGCACGATCGGCTTCGATCGCCTCAAGGTCATTCACTGCAACGACAGCAAGAAGCCGTTCGGCTCGAGAGTCGATCGCCACGCGCACATCGGCGAGGGGGAGATCGGCGAGACCGCGTTCCGATTGCTGGTGAACGACGACCGGCTCATCCACGTGCCGATCCTCCTCGAGACGCCGATCGAGGAGCAAGGGCACGAGCGGGATCTCGCGAAGCTGCGCTCCTTCCTGACTGGCTAGGGGTTGGGCATCTAACCGTATGCCTCAAACGCTCTCGGTCAAGACCACCCAGAAGAGAGCACTCGTGGCTGCGGCATTCCTGCCGCGGATCGAGCGCAAGCTCGATAGGAGCATCACCGCTGAGGTCGTTGAGATTGGTTGAGGTCCCCGCCCCTTGCGTCCGTTGCGCCGTAGCGTGAGACCCTCCGGTCCCGGGACGTCCCTCACTGGAAGCGAGCAGTAGAACGGAAGGCTCTCTCGGTCAAGCCGCCTCTCCCTTCGCGCGTACCCTTGCCTGGGTAGTGGCTTGACCAGCAGTAGTCAGTGCCTACCGTCAGATCCCTCGACTTCGCTCGGGATGACAGGGGCTTGGAGAGCGCGCGACTGGCTTGCCGAACCTGACGGCTCGGGCGCAACCGTTCTGCCGCTCTTCGCTCACCTGGCCTCGGCTAGACTCCTGGTCATGGCTTCCTGCCCCGTCGAGCGACAGCTCGAGGCTTACAACGCGCGCGACGTCGGTGCCTTCGTGCCTTGCTTTTCCGAGGACGTCGTCGTGGAGGACGGCTCCGGTACGGTGCGGATGCGCGGGCGAGGCGAGTTTCACGCTCGGTACTCGGCCGCCTTTGCCGCCGAGCCTGCGGTGCGTTGCGAGATCGTGCATCGCATCCGGCACGGAGAGTACGTGGTCGACCACGAGAACCTGACGGGCTACCGGTCGGGAGAGCGACGTCAGGCGGTGGCGATCTACCGAGTGCAGGGCGACGTTATCACGCACGTCCGCTTCTTGTAGGCTCTACTGAGGACGGTGTAGTTAATTCGTACTACACCAAATGCAGGGTCCTAGCGCAGCAAACAGGCATCCTGAACGCACCGTCAAAACGATTACGCGCCGATCCTTATGGGAGCGGGCGCGTAATTTTTATGCTGAACCGTCGAACGAAACGCGAGAACCCGATCCCGATGTGGGGAGGGATCGAGGCCACGGTCAACCGAGTGGGCGACCGTTTTCAGGATCAATTCGAGTGGAGCGGGCACGTTACCCGCCCGTGCGATCTCGACAGGATCGCTGACCTTGGCGTTCGCGCGTTGCGCATTCCCGTGCTGTGGGAGCGGGTGTCACCCGAGGATCCGCAGGTCAGAGACTGGGCCTACCCAGACGCCGCGCTCGGTTCGCTCCGCGAGCTGGGAGTCGAGCCTATCGTCGGCTTGGTCCACCACGGTAGCGGTCCGCGCTACACGGATCTTCTCGATCCCGAGTTTGCCGAGAAGCTGGCGGTGCACGCCCGCGCGGTTGCGGAGCGATACCCTTGGGTGCAGAAGTACACCCCGGTCAACGAGCCGCTCACGACCGCGCGATTCAGTGCCCTCTACGGTCACTGGTATCCGCACGCCGCCGACACCAAGAGCTTCGGCCTCGCCCTCATCAATCAGGTGCGGGCGACGGTGCTCGCGATGGCGGAGATCCGAAAGGTGAACCCGCACGCGCAACTCGTCCAGACGGATGACCTCGGCAAGATCCACTCGACGCCCGAGCTGGCCTACCAGGCGGCGCTGGAGAACGAGCGGCGATGGCTCGGGTGGGACCTGCTGTGCGGCCGGCTCTCGGAGGCCGACCCGATGTGGGAGTACCTGACCGAAGCGGGGATCGATCCCGAGCTGCTGCGCTGGCACCAGCAGAACCCATGTCCGCCGGACGTCATCGGGGTGAACCACTACATCAGCAGCGAGCGGTTCTTGGACGACCGGCTCGAGCACCATGCCCCTGAGTCCCACGGCGGCAATGGGAAGCATGTCTACGCCGACGTTCTCGCTGCCCGCGTTCGGGAGGAGGGGTGCGACGGCTTCGAGTGCGTGCTCAGTGAGGCGTGGGAGCGGTACCACCTCCCGATCGCTATTACCGAGTGCCACCTAGGCTGCACCCGCGAGGAGCAGATGCGGTGGCTCGTGGAGGCCTGGGAGGCCGCGCACCGGGTTCGAGACGCGGGAGCCGACATCGTAGGCTTCACGGTCTGGTCGATGACGGGCGCGTACGACTGGAATTTCCTGCTCACGAAGTGGAACGGGCACTACGAGCCGGGAGTGTTCGATCTGCGCGCGCCAACGCCACGCCCAACGGCTCTGGCCAAGCTGGTTCGATCCCTCAGCGACGGCGAGGTGCCGGACCATCCGGCGCTCCACAACCTTGGATGGTGGGCTCGCCCCTCAAGATTCGAGCACCCGCCGATCGCGACGAGCGGTGAGCCTTGGGTCTCGAGCGCCGATGCGCGCGAGCAGCGCGTGATCCTGATCGCGGGCGGCACGGGCGCACTGGCCAAGGAGTTCGCACGGGAGTGCGACGTTCGTGGCTTGGCGTACCGGCTCCTCTCGCGCGACGACATGGACATCGCCGAGCCGGACGTTGTCGCCCGAGCGATCGATCGTTACCGACCGTGGGCCGTGATCAACGCCGCGGGATACGGCCAGATCGACGCCGCCGAACGTTACGCCGCCCGCTGCTACCGGGAGAACACTGCCGGCCCGGCGATCCTCGCTGGGGCTTGCCGCCGCGCGGGCGTTCGTCTGGTCACGTTCTCGTCCGACCTCGTCTTCGACGGGGAGAACACGTCCCCGTACACCGAGGACGACGCGCCCTGCCCGCAGAATGTCGTCGGCCGGAGCAAGCGCGAGGCGGAGCGATGCGTCCTGGCGGCGGCACCCGATGCGCTGGTGGTGCGGACCAGTGGACTGTTCGGCCCCACCCGGCCAGATCAGACGCTGCACCGCTCACTCTGGATGCTGGGCGCGGGGCAACCCGTCGAGGTGTCGGCGGATCACGTTCTCTCCCCCACGTACGCTCCCGATCTCGTGGCGGCCACGCTCGACCTGATGCTGGACGACGAGCGCGGCGTTTGGCACCTGGCAAATCAAGGGGAGACGACCTGGTTCGACCTCGTCCGGGAAGTCGCCCGACGGTCGGGACTCGACGGGCGGCTCGTGAGCCCCAACACGACCTCTACCGAATGGCGGCCGTCGTACACGGCGCTCGCGAGCTCGCGGGGATGGGTCATGCCTTCGCTCGACCAAGCGCTCGAGCGGTACCTCGAAGCGAGCCGGCGGTCCGCGGCACCGGCCAGCCGCTTCCTTTGGATCTAGTCGGCAGGCTGCCACCGATCCGAAGTGCGAGCCTGTGAGCGCAGAGACGCCGCAGGCTCGCTCTGGTGTTTCGGCGATCTAGCCCGCCAAGACCGATTCCCCGTTTACGCATGCGAGCAGCCATCGCATGAATAGGGAGTGATCGCGGTTCGATCGAGAACTCGATGCGGCAAACGCCCGAACTGATTGGCTCCACGACGGCTTCGGCACGGCGAAACGAGTACCACGCCCCTGAGGCATCCGGGAGCGCGGTTCTCTTACTCCCGTTCCTGCGCGATTCCATCCTGATTGACGACGCCGATCCGTTGAAGGAGTCGCCGAAGCAATCCCTCGCGCGGTACGCCGATCATTGAGGTGAAGATCGCCTCGTCGTCGGGGGTCCATCCGCAAACCGTCCCGGTGCACGAGCGAACGGGCTCCATTGCTGGGGAGATGCGTTCCGTCGTCATGGCAGATTGTTCTTCGGTTCGGCGCAGTTGCAACTGGAGGTTCTGAAGGGTCGACATTGAGCGGAATTGCCGCGGCGTCCGGACTCTCCTTGAAAGCACCCCGTGAGGACGCTGCGGACTACGTCAGGCACTTCGGATCTTTGATTGGTTCCGCCGAGAAACGCGAATTCTACGGTCTAGTCGGAGGCCCTGCCTTTGATCCGAGAGAGGTCGTTTAATCCGGCCAAACCGTCATGATTCCAAGACATTATTTAGCTCTTAAGCATAACGTATGATATGTTATGGAGACACCCGACCGCACCGCTCTTTTAAGGCCCTAATCAGGCTCAAATTCTCTTCACGGAAGGGTGGATCCGGAGGTTCCAGATGCATCGAAATCGAGCGTTCACCCTCATCGAACTCCTTGTCGTCATCGCCATCATCGCGATCCTCGCCGCCATCCTCTTCCCGGTGTTCGCCCAGGCGAAGGAAGCGGCCAAGAAGACGTCCAACCTCTCGAACATGAAGCAGACGGGCACCGCGTTCGTCATGTACATGGGCGACTCGGACGACACGTTCCCCCAAGCGATCTTCTACATTCCCGAGTGGGGCGTGTGGAACCACCAAGGGGCCGATCACGTGACACCCGTTCCGGCCGGCTGGCTCCCGAGCACGATGGGCTTCTCGCGCGAGCCTTACCTCTCGCCCAGCATGACTCACTGGGCGAACTCCACCCAGCCGTACGTCAAGTCGAACGGACTGCTCGAGGCTCCCGGCGCGCCGGAGCTGAGATTCCCGGGCGTCGCCGCCGGGTTCGCCAATCCGCAGAAGCCTTGGGCCAAGGTCAACGCGACGATGAACGGCCTGCTGCACGCGTTGCCGAGCTCCTCGGTCGCCCAGCCGTCCCGCCTGCCGATGCTCTGGGGCATGGGCAAGATGAACGTCGCCGGCTTCGCGTACTCGAACCCGGCGCTCGGGTGCTCCAACTCGAGCACGAGCTGTCGCTGGTCCGCCACCGGCCAGCACTCACCGGCGCAGACCGCGCCGACGGACTTCAACTACTGGGAGTATCCCGAGGGCTGGAGCTACTGGACCTACAGCCGCGGCATGAACTACGTCTCCGTCGACAGCTCGGCGAAGTTTCGCAACCTGAGTGGGCCGCGCAACGGTGCGGGCAGCACCGCCGCCCTCGATCAGCCGTTCAGCTCCCTCGGGGCGAACGGGCAGGCCGGCTACCTCGCGCACTGCAGCAAGCCGAACGGCGTGTACCAGCCGTGTATGTTCCGGCCGGACTCGGAGTTCGACTACCAGGGGGAGCGGCAGCTTTGGTAAGGCGGCTCGCAGCGGCGCTCTGCGCGCTGTTCGTGGTCGCCGGCTGCGGCGACCAGATCATCAACGAGAAGCCACCGGTTAACCTCAGCCGCCCCTCGGCTGAGGAGCTGAAGGACGTCACCGCGCCGGACGGCCGCAAGCTCAACATGCCGGCGGGCGGACCGATGGTGGGAACGGCTCCCGGTTCTCGGTTGGGTCAACAGACCGCGCCGGGCACGAAGTAACCCTAAAGACCAGAGGGGGCCAGCCGTAAGGCTGGCCCCATTTTCGTTTTAGTCGCCCGTGGTCTTGCGACGGATCGGCCCTTGCGGCACCACCGCCGGCTTTCCAGGGCGGCGGGCCAGTTCGTCCAGCAGCTCCTTCACCCCGCGCTCAAGCTGGGGATCGCGGCCCTGGGCGTGCAGGTTCGGGTCGCTGAGCACGTCGATGTCCGGCTCGATGCCGGTGCCCTCGATAATCCATCCCTCGTTCGGAGTCCAGGCACCGTAGTTCGGGATCCAGAGCTTGCCGCCGTCGACCAGCGGCCAGCCCGGATCGGCACCGACTTCCCCGCCCCAGGTGCGGCGGCCGATCAGCTTGCCGAGCCCCTCGGTGCGGAACTGGTGGGGAAACTCCTCGCCGTTCGATTTGCTGAACTCATTGATCAGCGTCACCATCGGCCCATTGAAGAAGTGGGCCTGCCGGGTGGTGGAGCCCTCGTTGTTGCGTAGGTTGAAGTACGCGACGAGCTTCTGCCGAAGGAAGCCGAGCACCTGGCTGGAGATGTAGCCTCCGGTGTTGAAGCGAACGTCGATCACCAACGCCTGCTTGTTTCGCTGCGGCAGGTACTGGCGCAGGAAGTCGGCCATCTCCGGCTGGGTCATGGAGAGGATGTGGATGTAGCCCACCTTTCCGCCGGAGAGCCGCTCGACTTCTTGGCGCCGGCTCTTCACCCAATCGAGGTAACGGAGGCGGAACTCGCTGCCGATGGGGCGGACGAGAATCCGGCGCGCGCCCTCGCGTCCCGGCTTGTCGTTCACCAGCACCGAGACCGGCTGGCCCGGGCGTCCGACGAGCGCCTCCTCGAAGCTGCCGCCCGCCTTCACCGGAACGCCGGCGACCTCGATGAGGTAGTCGCCTTCCTTCACGTTGAGGCCCGGCTCGGCGAGCGGGGAGCGCTCCGTCACGCTGACCCCATCACCCCGGTAGATCTTCGCGATGCGTCCGGTCGGTTCCAGATCCACCCCGAGGAAGACGCCGGAAACTCGCCGCTTGAGTGAGCGCGAAGGCGCGCCGGTGATCATGGCGTGCGACACATTAAGCTCCGCCAGCATCCCGCGGAACAGCCGGTCGAGCTCTCCCCTCGAACGCACGCTCGGCAGCCAAGCCGCGTACTTGTCGCCGACCTTTCTCCAGTCCACTCCGTGCATGTTCGGGGTGTAGAAGTAGTCGCGCGCGTACCGCCAGCCCTCCCAGTAGATCTGCCGCCACTCCTGCACGGGATCGATGCGAAGCTGCAGTCCGCCGAAACTGACTTGCCCCTCCTGCACGGGCACCTCACGAACCTCGCTCCCGACAAGCTGGGTACGCCCGCCGAGGGAGAAGAGGATCGCGCCGCCGTCGGGCGTCAGCCGGAAGTCGTCGGAGGCACCCATTCGGGCGAACCGCTTGCGTCCGATGTCGTACGCCTCCAGCGAGAAGCCGTCAGGCTGGGCGTCGATCCAGTACAGGGCGTTCTTCCCCGCTTCCAGTCCGGCCAGCCGTCCGGAGGGCACCGGGATCTCCACCACGCGGTCGGCGAGCCCTTCCAGGTCGATCCGGAATGCGCCCGGCTTGGGTGCCTCCCGCTCGTCGTCCTCAGGGGCGAAGGGGGACGGAACGTCGTTGCGCAGGATCGCTAGGTACGGCCGCACGACGTCGCGGAAGCCGATCACGTTGGTGAGATCGTCCGGTCGCGGCGAGAGGGTGCGCTTCGAGAGGAACGCGAGGTAGTTGCCGTCCTTGGTGAAGGCGGGGGTGAAGTCGTCGGTCAGGCCGTTCGACACCCGCACGTTCCGCTTCGTCCCGATCTCGTACAGGTAGATCGAACTCGTCATGTTGGCGAAGTCGACGAAGCTGTAGGCGACCCATTGGGAGTTCGGCGAGACGTCGAACTCGGGGCCTTCGCGTCCGCTGCCACGCGAGATCACCGTGGGTGTACCGCCCGCCGACGACACGAGGTTCAGCCGGGTGTCGCTGTCGGCAAAGAGGATGTGCGAGCCGTCGGGCGTCCAGCGGAGCCGCACGATCTGCCGCCCACCGTCGGTGGTGAGCTGCCGAGGGTTGCCGCCGTCGGCGTCGGCCACGTACACCTGCGCCTCGCCCGTCTCGTCCGAGACGTACGCCAGGCGCTTGCCGTCGGCCGACAACTCGGGGAGCCGGTACCGCACGCCGTCCTTGGCGAGGAGGACCCGCGCCTCCCCTTTGCCGTCGACCGGGAGCGAGACGATCTGACCCCGCGATTCGGCGAGCGCGCGCTTACCGTTCGGTGCGGGTGAGTAGGCGAAGACGTGCTCTGCCGCCGGGACGCGGTAGGGGCGGGCGTGAAGCAGGTCGGAGCTGAGTTGGAACGTGATGGGGGTGGCCGTACCGGTCGTGGTGTCGACCCGCTCCAGGCCGTTCCCCTTCTCGAAGATCAGGTGCCGCCCGTCGGAGGCGAGCTCCTTCACCTCCACGTCGTACGGCCCGGCCACCCGCTTCGGATCGCGGCCGTCGGGGCGTACCGACATCACGGAGAACTTCCCGCCGTCGTCTTGAACGAAGTAGATTCGGCCGCTGGCCCAGACGGGAGTCTCCGACGAGCCCTTGGCCGCGTAGACCTTGCGGAACGACTTGATTGCCTCGTCGGCGACCCAGATGTCGTTCTTCATGCCGCCCTGGTAGCCGAACCACGGCTCGTTGTAGCGCGCGAAGCGCGTAAACGCCAGTTCCCCCGCCGGCGAGTACGACGCGTACGATCCGAACTCGATGGGCAGCGGCACCGCCGCGCCTCCCTCGACCGGGACGGTGCGGAAAACCACGTTGTTCGGCGCGCCGACGGTTCGGAAGATCACGCGCTTCCCGTCGGGCGTCCAGCCGAGCGCCTCGCCCACGACCCCGGTGTAGGTGAGACGACGGGGCACGCCGCCCTCGGTCGGCATCACGTAAACCTCGCGCACGCCGTCGTACTCCGCGGTGAAGGCGAGCGTTTTCCCGTCGGGCGAGAACCGGGCGTCCATCTCAACGCCCTCGTCGCGGGTCAGCCGCTCGGCCCGCCCGGTGGCGACGCTTCCGATCCAGAGGTCGCCTTCGCACGTGAAGGCGACGCGGTCGCCGTGGACGTCCGGCTCGACGAGAAAGGGAGACCCCGTAGCGGCCAGGGAGAGGGTCAGAAGCAGGTCAAGCACCGGAGCTAGAATACGCCGCGGATCGCTCTTCAGGTGCCGCCGGAACCCGGGTCGCCGACCTTACTTCGCCAGAGCGTGACCGATCTTGGCGAGCATCTCGTCGCCGGCCGCTTCGATCCCATTCGGGTCCAGCCCCAGCACGCCGAGCACGCCAGTCTGGTGGAGGGTCGCCATGCCATGGACGGTGGACCACACGAACAGGGCCGCGGCCATTCCGGCGTCGGTCGCGCCTTGAGAGCCGTGGACGCGGGCGATCGCCTCGCGAAGGATGGCGAAGGGACGCAGCGCCTTCGCGGTGACCTCCGGGTACTTCTCGGGATGCGGGATCGCGGTCCCGAACATCAGCCGGTAGTGCAGCGGGTGGCTCGCGGCATATCTCAGGTAGGCGCGGCCGAGGTGGCCGAGGTCTTCAAGCGGGTCGTCGGCCCGGGTGCGATTCTCGAGCTCGGCGGTGAACGCCTCAAAGGCACGGCCCACCAACTCGACGAGCAGATGATCGCGGCTCTCGAAGTGGCGGTACGGCGCCTGGTGCGAGACGTTGAGGCGCCGCGCGACCTCGCGCAGGCTGAGCGCCTCCACGCCGGACTCGGCGAGGATGCCGAGGGCTTCGGCGAGGCAAGCCTCTCGGAGATCGCGAGTCGAGTTGGCGGGACGGCCGCGCATGCTTCGTCCGTTGTAGCACGGTGACTGCCTCAGGACGGGAAGCAACGCCCGAAGTCGGCGAGCAATCGAGGATTTCCCTTGATCCGGAGCTTGCGCGTGAGCAGGAGCGACGGCAAGGCCCGTCGCTTGGCGATGAAGTCGAGCCAAGCCCGCGAATCGACGGTCACCACGAGATCCGGGGTGCCGACCATGCCGCTCTCGACCGTGAGACACTGACGGGCGATGGTGAATGTCACGTCGATCTTCTCCGACCCGGTGAATCGGAAGTGGTAGGTCGCCTGGATCCCCTTGGCCTTCCCACGCTGGAACGCCAATCCCATCGACGCCACCAGCCGCTCGACCGTGGGGGGCAGGATCCCGCTCCGGATCCGTCGCACCACCTTGTGGGGGAACCGCTTGAGGACGTGCGCCTCGGCGTCCGTACCGGGGACCACGTACACGGGCTCCACCTTCTCCTGGAGAGGGTTCAGAACATCCTTGATGAAGCCGGCCTTGCTCCGTAGAAACGGACCAATCACGTCTTCGCCGGCGGGACAGACCGCCATGCAGTACGCGGACTTGTAGTTCGCGCCGAACGAGAGACTTTGCCAAAGCGAAGCCGTCTCCGAGTCGGTCACCCGCTCGCGGTACGCCTGGCCCGAGCCGCTATCGGCCACCATCTCCACCCAATCGATGAAGCCGCCGAAGAACTCGCGGTAGTTGTGGTTGAGGCACGAGACCGCATCGAAGTGACCATCCGAGCCGATCGCGCCCACGGGGCAGGCGGCCACGCACAGCTTGCACTCCAAGCACGGGTTGTAGTCGATCGGCTGGCTCTCGTCGTGGATGGCGGCGCCCACGAGAATCGTGTTGAGCAGGATGAAGTTGCCGAACACCGGATGGATGACGTTGCGATGGATGCCCATTCGCCCGAGCCCGGCGGCCTCCGCGACCAGCTTGTGCGACACGATCCACGACCGTCCGGGGTACTCCGACATCTCCATCGGGAACCCGGCCGATGCGCTCATCGCGGGGATCCCCAGGGCGGTGAGTCGCCCGACGATTCGGCGGGCGACGTCGTTCGTCGCGTCGGTTGCCGCGTGGAACTCGACGTTGGCGGCACTCCGGGCCACGGATCGAATCGGCTCCGGATTCATTCGCACGACGATGCCGATGAGCGCCTGCGCTTTGGGAAAAGCGCGCAGCACAAACGGTCGCTCGTCATCCAGTTCTGGACGTTCGAGGGCCACTACGCCGGCGTCGTCGGCCCCGCACTCGCGGCAGATCTCAAGCACGGTGGTGCGGTTTAAGCTGACTGACCGCGTCTCCTCCGCACCACGGGCGTGAAACGATCGGACGGTCGGGTGGTCGGTTCTCATGCAGCCTCCGCCCCTCGACAGGGGCTCGACTGCAGTCTACGACGATTATGTTGACAGCGTCAACATAATTAGCATGCCGGCCGTTACAGCCCCTGTCATCTCGAGCGGAGCCGAGGGATCTAACGGGAGGCACTGACTGCTATGGTCATGCCGACACCCAGGCGTCGGTACGCGCGAACGCGCGTTTAGCCGGCGCTCCTCGCGCCGTCCGGAGGGAGACTCACGCCACGGCGCGACGGGCGCAACGAGGCCGTGGCTTGACCAGCAGCAGTCGGTGCCTACGGTCAGGTCCCTCGGCTTTGCTCGGGATGACAGGGGCGTCCTGTAGGAGTCGGATACGGAAGCCTTCGATGCTCGCCGCGGCCTCCGGCAGGAATTGAGCGCCGAGGACGCGGGCAAATCAAGGATTGGCGAGGCCGCTTACGACCGCTGGCCGGGTTGATGCACCCTCGGCCGAGCCGATTCTGGTCGGCGGAGCTTGATGCCTGGTTTGCGCTCGATTCCCTGGGCGATCTTGGCGTCGCCGACGGTGGGGCTCGGCTCGCTGGCACAGCCGGCGAGCGCGAGAACGATGAGGCCGAGGTAGCGCTTCCGTAGGGTCATGGCGGTTCGGGCGTTCAGAACTCGATCGGCGAAGGGGCGACTCCCGTGAAGTCGGTGAAGTCGCTGTCGGGGGTGAAGAGCGGAGGGTGGCAGCCGTCGGCGGTGCGCCACTGCGAGCCGGGACGCCCGTCCGTGGTGTAGTCCGCGAACGGATCGGTTCGGTAGTCCGTGAGCCCTCGAACGTTGGCTCCCATGCGTCGGTAGCGAGCCGAGGTGTCGGTGTTCACCCAGATCTGGCCGTGGCCGTACATCCACATGGAGCGGCTCACCGAGTTCGGCTGGTCGTTCAGGAAGATCATCTGGCTGAACGCGCCGTTCGTGGACTGGCAATCAGTGCCTGGGGCCGCGCGGGTGAATCGGCACGCCTGATCGCCGTACCAGCAGATGAGCGTGGGAGTGGCGAGGCTCGCCCCTTTGAGGTTCACCTTCCCCAGCACCTGCGTGTACATCGGGAGTTGGCTGGGAGAGCCGACGGCCGACAGCGGATAGTCGTTGAGCAGCCCGTTGAAGCTCAGGCCGACTTCCGTGGGGCGCCGAACGAAGAACTGCTCCGGAATCACGACCGCCTCGGCGGGGATGCCGGGTGCCTGAACGAGGGTCTCGCTGCGGCGGTACGGGGCGGTGGAGTTGATCCAGACCTGGCTGTACATCTCGATCGCGTCCTCGAGCTCGCCGTCCTGGAGGTTCTGGGGGACCGGCGTCCAGACGTTGAACAAATAGAACGGGTACTCGCCACCGACTTTGGGGAATGCCATCGGCAGCACGTCGTCGGCGTCTCCGGCATACAGCAGCGAGGCAGTGGCCTGCTGCTTCATGTTGCTCATGGCTTGCGTCTTGTAGGCCGCCACCTTGGCCTGAGCGAACACTGGGAAGAGGATGGCCGCGAGGACCGCGATAATGGCGATCACCACGAGCAGCTCGATGAGGGTGAAGCCACCGCGTTTCATGAGTGAAAGTGTAGGCGTGCTTTAGGAGCAGACCCGGACCATCGGCAGGATAGAGCGACATCGAAGCCGTGAGCGTGTCGCTTTCAACAGGAGGAACCGGTTCGGAGGATGGTGCGAAGGTCCCAAAGAGGCAGGTGCCCAATCGTTCGATTTTCCATGGCACCGTTCCTCACTCTCGCGCTCACCCTGCTGCCCGCGTTCGATGCGAAGATTCCGCATGTCCCGAAGGGCGCGCTCCTGATCGTGTCCGAAAGCGGCGGGATGCGAGGCTACCAAGGCCGGCTCGTCGTGGGGCTCGACGGCACCGCGACATACGCCACGTCGACGATGGGCGGCAAGACGAGCACCAAGCGATGGCGGCTCAGCCGGGCGGAGCTCGCTTCCTTGCGACAGGCGATCACCCGCACCGACTTCGACGCCCTCCACCGCGAGCCGAGGGCGACTTATCCGCCGAGCGCGGCCGATGGCATCGACCGCGCGCTCGCCGCGATCAAGGGGAAGCAGGCGCGCGGCTGGTCGAACGCGATGTGGCAGGCCCCCTCGGAGCCGGTGCCGCTATTCGTCGCGATCGAGGGACTGATCGAGCGGGGCCGGGGCTAAGCCCGCTTCGTCGGGGCTGTCCTTGAACTGCTCGCGGGCGGCGATCTCGGCGTCGGAGAGATTCACGAAGATCTCGAGCACGGTCGCCATCCCGTCGAGCGGCTCGTACAGGTTCGGCTCGTCCGACCAGTAGGAGATGGAGTCGCCGGTCCCCATCTCCATCTCGTCCTTGCCGACCTGCAGCCGGATTCGGCCACTGAGGACGTACAGGAACATCTGCCCCGGATAGGCGATGGGGTCCTGTTCCTTGCGGTAGCTCTCGACGACGAGCGCGTGAAGGCGACCGCCGGGAAGCTCGTTGTTCATCACCCGGACGAAGGCGTTGGCGAGGCCGAGCGAGCCGAGTCGCGCCCGCTCGCTCGCGTCCTGCAGCGCCTCGGGCGTGGTCAGCCCTTTGCGGCGCACGAAGCTGGGGTTGCTCGCCACCCAGAGCGTGTCATCGGCCCGATCGAGGCGCCAGGGCGCCGAGCCGAGGAACGGCCGGCGAAGCCAAGTGAGGGTGATGCCCAGCGCCCGGGCGATCTTGCGGAGCGAAGAGGGCCGGCAACTTCCCTCGGTCTCTGCCCGCGCCACCACCGTGCGGTGAACCCCGGCCTGGTCCGCGAGGTCGCCTTGGCTGAGCCCCCGTCCGAGACGCCCGTTCCGAATCCTTGCCGCGATGTGCCGCTCCATCCCGCACGATTCTGAGCGAAGTCGGGAGCACGGGCGTGGGTCTACGCCGGACGTCGGTTAATGCAAGGATCAGCTGCCCCGACGGCTCGGGACGACGATCCTCCTCGTGCCGTACAACCCTTCGTCGACCGAGAGCACGAACTCTCCCTTGCTCAGGTTGAGGAGATAACTAAGGATTTCGACCGAGTGGTTGCCTCCTCGAAGACCGCGCAGAATCTGCACCCCCGATCGGTCGCAGATCGCTACGATCCGTCGGTGCTTGACGTGATCGAGTGGGGTCAGTCCACGCTCGAGCTTTGAGATCGGCCCGATCCGGAGTTCCGGGCCGTTCTGCCCGTGGCTAGCGTAAACGGGGATTCCGAGGATGCGGCTTAACGCAAGCGACCACCGCCCGGATGCCCCCATGTCTTCGAGATACAGTTCCCGGTTCTTGAGGTCGAAGATCGCGAAGCGGCTGGGGAGCCCATCGAGGCCAAGCCGCGCGCTGACCGGGTGATCGAATCCACCACTCAGCGCAATGTCGGCGCGTACCTCAAAGGCGAACACCGGCATGGGTGCGCTCAGCGCCCCACTACTGAGCACGACCTTTTGATCTCCGGAGGCATCGGAGACGCTCGTTCCGCCGGCAAGCTCAGCCGTCACCGCCGACCCGGCGGTTGAGCTCGCGAGGAGCTACTCGAGCTTCCGACCGTCGAACGTGCCTTCGACCGAGACCCTCGGTGCGTAACGCGAGGCGGATCTCACGCGCAAGGGAGTGGGCTCAAGGCGTCCTTCCGGCCACGGCGAACGGCTTTTCATCCGGATCGCGACATAGGTATTCGAGACAACAGCCTCCCACAGGGTCAGGGTCCTGAACACCGGATCGAAACCGAACGCCATCGCCCTCCCACCTTAGACCCGTTTCCAGAACACGAGCTTATCGACGCCTGCTTCGTAGAACTCCCGGATTCGCGCCTGCTCTTCGAAGCCATTCTTTCGGTAGAACTCGCAGGTCCGTTCGAAGTCGGGTGTCCCCGCAGTCTCAACGAGCAGGATTCGGGCTTGCTCCTTGACCAGCGTTTCCTCCAGATAACGAACAAGGCGTGCGCCAACCCCGCCGCCTTGTCGATCGGGAAGGACACCGATGGCGAGCAGGTTTCAGGTGCCGCTGGTCATTCGCTCGGGCTCGCAGAACGCGAACGCGATCGGCTCGCCGGCCACGGTCGCGGTGAGCCAGATGTCCGGCTTCGTCCCTTCGAGGTAAGGGGCGATCATGCCCCCGAGCATGTCACCCGGGAAGAGACCGGCGGCCTCCGCGATCCTCGCGATGGCATCCGCATCCTCGGTCATCGTCGGACGAATGTTGAGCTCGGCTTGCACTCGTCGAGTCTAGTCCCAAGTCACGAATTGTCCAAGACGCCAGACGCCGTCGCCTGAGAGAAGCATTCACGGACTGAGTCGGGCGCCTAAACGCTGCCACGCGACTCTACTTTCCACTGCGGAACCATCTTCGCAAGGCGAAAAAGATGGGGCGGATGACGAGAATTGAACCCGCGACCTCCTGAGCCACAGTCAGGCGCTCTAACCACTGAGCTACACCCGCCACGCAGGGAAGGCCTATTATGACACCATTCGCGCGGTGTTCGCGCGGGGTAAGTTCGTGCGCATGATCGCCATCGTCTTCCCCGGCCAAGGCAGCCAGAAGCCCGGAATGGGCCGCGACCTCGTGGAGGCCCGCTCCGAGGCGGCCGAGGTTTTCGACCGAATCGCGGAGGCTCTCTCCCTCGACGTCCGCACCCTGCTATGGGAGTCGGACGAGGAGACGCTTCGTCAGACTCAGAACGCGCAGGTGGCGCTGTACGCGTGCGGCGTGGCGGCGTGGCGGGTTCTCGACGCCTCGATCTCCGAGGAGACTCGTGGCCGGATCGCCGCCTTCGCCGGACACAGCGTCGGCGAGTACGCCGCCTTGGCCGCGGCGGGGATCGTGGATCTCGAGACCGGCGCCCGCCTCGTTCGCACCCGCGGCGAGCTGATGGCGCGCAGCGGCAGCGTCCACCCCGGGACGATGGCGGCCGTCCTGGGACTCGACCGGGCGCCGCTCGATGAGGTCTGCCAGGAGGCCGAGGGGGTTGTGGTGGTGGCCAATGACAACTGCCCGGGGCAGCTGGTCATCAGCGGCGAGGTGGACGCGGTGAAGCGCGCCGGCGAACTCGCCCAGGCGCGGGGCGCCAAGCGGGTGCTGCCGCTCAACGTCAGCGGCGCGTTCCACAGCCCTCTCATGGAGGAGCCGGCGAGAGAGATGGCGACCGCGCTGGCGGGGGCGAGCTTCCACGCGGGCCGACCGGTTTTCGCCAACGTCACGGCCGGGCCGATCAGCGACGCCTCGGAGTGGCCGAGCCTGCTCGAACAGCAGCTCAAGAGTCCGGTGCGCTGGACGGAGACGGTACAGGCGCTCATCGCGGCAGGCATCGACACGTTCGTGGAGTGCGGCACCGGCGAGGTTCTGGGCGGGCTGGTGCGGCGCACGGACAAGTCCGTGAAGACGCTAGCGGTGCAGGACGTTCCCTCGTTGACGGCGGCCATCGAGGGAATCGCTTAACTGCGGAGTCACAGAGACGCGGTTCGGCTGAGTACCCGCGGAACCGTGTCTCTGTGACTCAGGGATGTTCTGTAAAGTCGGCCTGTACCCGCGCCCATCCCCGATCACCTCAATAGAGGCAAGGGATCAAACGCATGGCCATGGAATGACGGCGCCGGGGTACACCCCCCAGCATGCGTTTCCAGGACAAGACCGTCGTCGTCACCGGCGCGAGCCGCGGCATCGGGCGTGAGATCGCCCTCGCCTTCGCGCGGGAGGGCGCCCGCGTGGCGTGCATCGCCACCACCGAGGCGGGCGCGGCGGGCACGGTGCAGGCCATCGAGGGAGCGGGCGGGCAGGCGCGGGCCTACGCGTGCGACGTGAGCGACGCCGCCTCGGTGGAGGCCACCTTCGGCAAGGTCGAGACGGACCTCGGCTCGATCGCGATCCTGGTGAACAACGCGGGCATCACCCGCGACACCCTCCTCATTCGCATGAAGGACGAGGACTGGGATCGCGTCATTCAGGTGAACCTCAAGGGTGCCTACCTGTGCACCAAGGCCGTCACTCGAGCGATGATGAAGGCGCGCACGGGACGCATCGTGAACATCACCAGCGTGGTCGGGCAGACCGGCGCCGCCGGGCAGGCGAACTACGCCGCCGCCAAGGCGGGCATCATCGGGTTCACGAAGTCGGTCGCCAAGGAGCTCGGTGGACGCGGCATCACCTGCAACGCCGTCGCTCCGGGCTTCATCGAGACGGACATGACCGAGTCGCTGCCGGCGGAGATGCGCGAGTACGTCACCAAGACCGCCCCGGCAGGCCGCCTCGGCAGTCCCGCCGACATCGCGGCCGCGGTGCTCTACCTGGCAAGCGACGAGGCCGCCTACGTCACCGGCCAGACGCTGACGGTGGACGGCGGACTGACCCTTTAATCACCGATCTTGGGACGGGCGTCTTTTCGCCCGTCCCGCCGGAGTTTCCCGTCGAGAGCCGCTTGCGGGCCGGATGATCTTACGCCACGGCGCAACGTCCGCAACGACGTGGGCACCCCTCTGCCCCTCTGCGGTGGTGCTTCTATCGAGCTTCGCTCGATCCGCGGCAGGAATGCCGCAGCTGCGGGTGATTTCTTCTGAGTTGCCTTGACCGTCTTTCCCACCGCCCCTCCGTCGATCGAGCAATCCAGCACTCAAGCAATCCAGCACTCAAGCAATCCAGCAATCGCTCCAAGGGGCTTTCAGGCCAGTTGGGCGGAAGCATTCGCGCATTCCAGCAATCCGGCATTCCGAAGGGGGTATCTTGCCAAAGATATGTCGCAGGACATCCTCAATCGAGTTAAGAAGGTCACCGTCGAAGAACTAGGAGTGAAGGAGGAGGAGGTCGTGGAGACCGCTTCGTTCACCGAGGATCTAGGGGCGGACAGCCTGGACGTCGTCGAGCTCGTCATGGCGTTCGAAGACGAGTTCGGCATCGACATCCCCGACGAGGAGGTCGGCAACATCAAGACCGTGGGTGACGCCGTCACCTACATCAGCGGCAAGCTGGGATGAGCGAGCGACCCGGTCCGTCCGGGCGCGTCGTCGTAACGGGTTTGGGGGCGGTCACGCCCCTGGGCAACAGCGTCGATGCGTTCTGGCCGCGTCTTCTTGCCGGCGAGAGCGGCATCGACCGCATCACGCTCGTCGACCCGTCCTCCTATCCCACCCAGATCGCGGGCGAAGTTAAGGGCTTCGATCCGGGAGACTGGCTGGAAAAGAAGGAAGCGCGACGCGTCGATCGCGTCATTGCCCTCGGCGTTGCCGCCGCCACCCAGGCCCTCCGAGATTCCGGCCTGGAGTTCGACGAGGATCTGAAGGACGCCACCGGCGTCATGATCGGGTCCGGCGTCGGCGGTTTGTGGACGATGCAGGAGCAGACCCACAACCTTTACGAGAAGGGTGTCAGCAAGATGTCTCCCTTCTTCGTTCCGTACATGATCGCCAACATGGCCAGTGGCATGGTCTCGATCATGAACGACCTCCGCGGACCCAACGTCGCACCGGTCACCGCGTGCTCCACCGGCGCCAACGCCATCGGCGACGCATACCACGTCATCAAGCGCGGCGACGCGACGGTGATGCTGGCCGGCGGCAGCGAGGCGGCGGTCAACGACATCGGTGTGGCGGGCTTCTGCGCCGCTCGCGCGATGAGCACCCGGAACGACGAGCCCCAGCGAGCCTCGCGCCCCTTCGACAAGGACCGTGACGGCTTCGTGATGGGCGAGGGGTCGGGCGTTATCGTGCTCGAGGATCGCGACCACGCGATCGCTCGCGGCGCCCGCATCTACGGCGAGGTCCTCGGCTACGGCATGAGCTCCGACGCCTACCACGTCACCAACCCGCACCCCGAGGGGCGCGGCGCGACGATGGCGATGCGGCACGCACTCCGAACGGCGGGCATCGCTCCGGAGGCGATCGGCTACATCAACGCGCACGGCACCTCCACCCCGGCGGGCGATCCTCACGAGGTGAAGGCGATCAAGAACGCGCTGGGCGATCACGCCTACAAGGTCGCGATCTCGTCGACCAAGTCGATGATCGGGCACACGCTCGGCGCGGCGGGCGCGATCGAAGCGGTCATCTGCCTCTTGGCGATGCGAGACGGCAAGCTGCCGCCGACCATCAACCTCGAGACGAGCGACCCCGACTGCGACCTCGACTTCGTGCCCAACGTGGCGCGAGACGCCCAGGTCGACGTCTGCCTCTCGAACTCCTTCGGATTCGGCGGCCACAACGTGGCGCTGATCATGAAGAAAGGGAGCTAAGAAGGCACTGAAAAGACACGGTGGGTCTCGACCCACCGTGTCTTTTTCTTTGGCGCCCCCCTAAACTACACGCGATGGGCACGGACGCCAATCGGCTGGACACGCTGATCCAGCAGTTCCTCGACCACTTGGCGGCACGTCGTTCGCCCAACACGGTGCGCTCCTACGGGTCGGACCTTGGGCAGCTCTCGACGTACCTCGAGGGGAAGGTGGACCTGCGCACCGAGCGGCTGCGGCTGTACCTTCGGCGTCACGCACCGACGCCCGTGACCCGGGCGCGGAAGCTTTCGACGCTGCGCGCGTTCATCCGATTCCTCAGGACCATCGGAGAGATCGACGAGGACCCAACGGAGGCGATCGAGGCACCGATCCGCCGCAAGCGCCTGCCGAAGGCGCTCAGCCAGACCCAAGCCGCCGAGCTCCTCGACCAGGATGCCGAGGGGCGCAACGCGATCCGCGACCGCGCCCTGCTCGAGCTGATGTACTCGGCGGGGCTCCGCGTCTCGGAACTCGTCGGCCTGAACGTCGGCGACGTCGACTTCCGCGAGAGGACGCTGCTGGTGCGCGGAAAGGGCAACAAGGAGCGGATCGCCCTCTTCGGCCGGACGGCGGGCGGGGCGCTGCAAGACTACGTGCAAGCCGAGCGGGTCGCCCCTATCACGGGCTCTCCGCTGTTCACCAATCCGCAAGGCGGCCGGCTGACCACGCGGTCCGTGCAAACGGTGATCAAGAAGTGGGCCGTGCGCGCGGGGCTCCCGCCGGAGACCTCCCCCCACACCCTGCGCCACTCGTTCGCGACCCACTTGCTTGACAACGGAGCGGATCTCAAGTCCGTTCAGCAGCTCCTCGGTCACGAAAGCCTCGCCACCACGCAGATCTACACGCACGTGAGCGTCGAGCGTCTGCGCGAGGCCGTAGCAAAGGCGCACCCGCGGTCGGACGGCTGAGTTCGGTGATAGAACGACGGTTGAGCAGCGGACCGACGTGATGGTTCGTCGCCGTCCCGAGCAGAGTCGGGGGATCCAACGCTCGTGAGTGACGGCTCTAGACCGGGCTGCATCACGGCGAGGGATCCTAAGCCTCACGGTTGCTGCCATTTGTTTTCATTTCGTGAATACTCATAGGCGTGCTCATCGCCGGCGGATTCCTCGTCCTGATCACCGTCGGATTGCTCGGGGCCTACTTCAGCACCCGGAAGGGGCACGAGATGGTGCGAGCACTGTGCGAACGGCACGGCTGGCGCTACGAGCGAGTCGGCATCGAGTACTTTCGAATCCACGGGCGAGACAGTGGGATCGACTGGACGTTGGAGTACGTCGCCAATCGCACGAGCGAGGACTCGCGCGACTTCGCGTTCGCGTACGCGCTACCCGGCGCGCCCGGATCGATCCTCATGCCGAGGTCGACGTATCGGGCCGTCACGACCGGCCTGCTCGGCCGAGTGACGAAGTCGCTGAACCGGATGGCGAACCTCAAGATCGACCTGCTGATGGAGGGACCGGAGGCCGTTGCCGGGTGGAGTGGAGACCCTCGACTCGAGAGCCGCTACGTGCTGCTGGGCGACATCGGGATCGCGCGCGAACTGCTCAGCCCCTCGGTCGTCTCCGCACTCATCGCTCGGCCGGAACAGCGGATGCCGACCGTTTCGGTGGCGCAAGGCAAGGTGCGGGTCACGCAAACGGCGTGGCAGCACCGACAAGCGATCGAAGACTTGCCCGCGATGCTCGAAGTGGGGCGAGGAACGATCCTCGGGAGAAGGTTCTAGGGGCGCGGACCGCGCCCCGGTTCGCCTGCGCTCAAACCCAGGTGGACGCGCGCCGGAAGATCTTGTAGTTCACCGGCCGGCGAACGTGGCCGAACACGAAGTTGGGCCAGCCGGCCATGAAGTCGAGCTCGTACTCCTCCGGCGGAGCGATGAGCACCAGCGGCGTGGTCGCCGCGACCGGGTGATCCATCTTGGCGTGCGCGAACTGCTCGTACCCGGCAATCTTGTTCGGCTCGATGAGCGTCGCGATGAGGTCCACGAACATCAAGTCCGCGCCCTCCGCCGCGTTCAGCGCGTCCGACCAGTTCTCGAAGACGAGGCACTCGTCCGACGGATGAAAGCCTTCCCGAGCTGCCGCAGCAACCTCGGGATCTTTGGTGATCAGGACAAATTTCATACAGGGCTGAATGCTCACTCGCGCGGTCCGCTGAGGATACAACAACCCTATGGGGGTATGAAGTTCATGGGGCGAATGGCCCAACAAAGTTGTGTTATGAACCCGCTAATTTGCGAGTCCGCACCTGGGAACAAAAATCACAGATCACTGATATAATATATAGAAGCACTGAGAAATTGTGATAGGAATTCCGCTCAGTGAGGCCGTCCAACCAGCAAGAGGGAACGCACATGCGCGTCGTCGAGACAAACAACAGCCAGCCGATCCACCGCACTGACGCCGAGCTCCATCGCTTTCAGAGCATGATGGACGATACACGACGTCGGGCCTACACCATGGCGCTGCAGCTCACCCGCAATCCATCCGATGCGGAGGACCTGATGCAGGACACCTACGTCAAGGCGTGGCGGGGTTTCGACAGCTACATCCCCGGCCGCCCGTTCCTCAACTGGCTGCTGCGGATCATGCAGCGCGCCTACTTGGACTCCCGTCGGCGAGACAATCCGATTCGGAAGGCGGAATCGTTGAACTCGATGATCTCGCCGAGCGACGGCGAGGTGCAAGAGCTCCCGATCGCGGACGAGTCGCCGACGCCCGATGAGGAGATCCTCCACGACGAGTTTCGAACCGAGCTCCACGCCTCGTTGGCGGAGCTGCCGGACGTCTATCGCAGCGCGATCATGATGTGCGACCTCGAAGGGATGTCGTACTCGGAGATCGCCGACGTTCAGGGCACCACCATCGGTACCGTCCGCTCGCGCATCCACCGAGGCCGCCGACTGCTCCGCGATATCGTGTTGCGCAAGGGCGCGATCGGGGCCCGGTAATCGATCGTCAGCCGGTAACCTGACACCCCATGCGGGTGTACATCTCGGCTGACATCGAAGGCATCACCGGTCTCGTCTCCTGGTCGCAGTGCAGCCGTCCAGACGGCAAGTCGTTCGACTACGCCTTCGCGCGGCGGATGATGACGCACGACGTGAACGCGGCGATCCGCGGCGCGCGCGCGGCGGGCGCGACGGACGTGGTCGTCAAGGATTCGCACGGCAACTCCAAGAACCTGCTGCTCGACGAGCTCGAGCCGGGGACTCAGCTCGTTAGCGGCCACGGAAGTGGCAACAACGGCATGATGGAGGGGATCGACGATTCCTTCGCCTGCGCCCTGCTCGTCGGCTACCACGCTAGGGCGGGGGCGCTCGGCGGAATCATGGAGCACACCATCACCGGCGGCATCCATCGGCTGTGGGTGAACGACGTGGAGTGCGGCGAGATGGGGCTGAGCGCGGGCGTCGCTGGCCGCCTCGGCGTGCCGCTCGTGATGGTGTCGTCCGACAATGCCGGTTGCTCGGAGATCCAGAAACTCATCCCGGGCGTGACGACCGTCTCGACCAAGGAGGGGTACGGCCGGTACATGGGCCGCCTTCTCCACCCCAGCGAGACCGGACCGAAGATCGAGGAGGCGGCACGCCGCGCCGTCGCCAACCGAACCTTGGTCAAGCCACACCAGTGGGAGGAGCCCACGAAGATCCGGATCGAGTTCAATCGGGCGGAAGAGGCGGACATGGGCGCGAAGCTTCTGCACGTGCCGACCCGCGTCGACGGCTACACGCTCGAAGGCACGTACCCGTCTTACGAGGATGCGCACCGAGCGGTGTGGAACCTGGTCGCGATGTCGTTCGAGGGAATCGCCGCGATTCAATAAGCCTGGGCCTGACGTACTCGTCGCCGCTATGTTGCTCCGAACGTGAGGGTACGGGTTCGGGGCGACGAACGACCTGCGGCACATCGCCAGAAGTCCCTGGCATCTTGGGAGCGATCTGGCAACAATGAGCGTTGAATAGGTGTCTTACCGGCGAACCGTCGCAACCGTGATGGATCGCCGGTTCGCAAGAGAGCAAGGATGGAAGCGACCGAAAGATCCGAGCAGGCGCCGTTGGCGCAAGTCGAGCGGCAAGAAGAGAGCATGAGCATGCTCCCCGTGCCCGTTCCCACCCCACGGGTGGTGGAGCGGCGCGTGTCTCCGCTCATTTGGGCCCTCATCGGCGCGGGCATTGGAGTCGCCGGCACGCTGTTCGCCATCAGCGCCCAGCCGAAGCCGAAGAACAACCCGACCCTGGTGGCGATGAACACCCCGCCCACGAATGGCGGCGTGCCGCCGACCACCGGCTCGACCGGCGCGGCCAACCTCGGTCTCCCGAACGTCTCCGGCCCGGAGACCGCGACCGCTCCCGGCGCGGTACCCGGCGGTACCCCGAACGGACTGCCTCCGCTCGACGGCCCGGTGAAGACGGACGCGAACCTGCCGATGAATCCGTTCGGTGACTCGGCCGCCGTGATGCCGTCGCTCCCGCTGCCTGAGGGAAGCCCGAACGGTCTTCGCGGCATGATCATGCCGAAGCGGTTCCCCATGCCGCCGGCCAATCCGCGACAGCGTGACCGAGTGACGGGAGGACGACGCGACTTCGGTTCCTCGAGCGGCGCGGCCGCGGAGTTCGCGGCGCCGACGCTGCCGCAGCCGACGACGACGAGCACCCTGCCGAAGAACCTGCCGACCGCGCCTCCGAAGCTCACCATCCCGAAGGACGGCGTCAAGGGATCCGGCAAGGGCAAGGCATCGCTCGTCAACGTCAAGCAGACCACCAACGATGCCCAGCAGTCGGCGCGAGAGCTCGTCGCCTATGCGGCGCGGCTCGGCGGCAAGGCGTCCCAACTCACCGAGAAGGGTGCGGACAACCGGCCCGAGGTGAAGGGCGTGCTCGCCACGATTCCGGGCGACAAGGTGCAGCAGATGCTGAAGTTCGCCGCCGAGCTCGGGGCCGTCGTCGAGAAGCAGAGCTGGGCGGGCAGCGGCAACGACCGGAAGGAGCGACTCCAAGATCAAGAGAAGTCGCGACTCGACTCGCTCAAGCGGCTTCGCGAGGCGCTTCTCGCCACGTACCTCGAGGACGCCCAGCCGGTGAAGGAAGTGGATGAGGAGATCGCCAAGGCTCAAGAGACGCTGAAGGAGATCAAGACCGAGTCCGGGGGCGACAAGATGGCGGTCGTTCGCATCATGTTCGCTGGCCGCGGCTAAGGCCTAACCTGCCGTAGTTCAAGAGGGGCGAGTGGCGCATGCGCCACTCGCCCCTCTTCGCGGGTCCTTCCACCAGGTTCCTTAGGCCCCGTTGCGCCGGCGGGCGACTGAAGGTTACGCTTCCTCCAATGTTGCGCCGCGCCCTTCCTCTCGTCCTCCTCGCCGCTGCCAGCCTCGCCAGCGCGACGGTGGCCAAGCCCCGCGTCGTCCTCGTTCCCGTCCTCAATCTCTCAGGCGAGAAGTGGGAGGAGCTGAAGCTGAAGCAGGTCGCCAAGGCGAACGAGTACCTCCAGCAGCAGTTCCGCGACCGAGGCTTCGAGATCGTCTCGTCCGACGAGGTTCGTCGCGCGATGGACGCCGAGAAGATCGACTTCACCGACGAGGAGCAGCAGCGCCGCGCCGTGCTGTTCGACCTCGGCAAGAAGCTGAACGCCGACTACGTCCTCCTCGGCGTCATCACCCACACCGAGCAGAAGCAGTTCGACCGAACGTTCTACAAGGACATCGAGGGCCGCGCCGATGCGAAGGTCTGGTTCCTCGACGTCAAGGCCGAGAAGCCGATCGTCAGCGCCAAGGTGTTCAGCGGCCGCTCGGGCGGAAACCGCATGACGCTCAAGCCGAGCGACCGGCAAATTCAAGCGGCGGCCAACGCCTTCCGCGACGCCCTGAAGGACTTCTTCAAGGACTACCCGGAGAGCAAGTAAGGGCACGCAGGGCGATCCGGGGGATAGAGTTAAGGCTTATCCTCCTTCCCCCTGTCATCCCGAGCGAAGCCGAGGGATCTCACCGGAGGCACTGACTCCTGACGGTCAAGCCGACTCAGAAGTAAGTTCTTGTGCCTGCGGCATTCCTGCCGCGGATCGAGCGCAAGCTCGATAGATCCTTCACCGCAGGGGACGCAGAGGGGCTCGACCCGTGGCGCCGGGTACACGCCCTCCGGGCGTCGCTCCGCCACGGCTCACCTCGTCATCCGAGTCACCTCCTCATCTGTCGCCGCGCCACCGGGCACTCCCCGACCCTCGCGGCGCGTAGTGCAGGCGAACGCCAATGAAGACACGCTCGCTCTGGTCCCCGCTCGTCGGCTCGCTCCTTCTCCTTACCGCATGTCAAGCAGGGGCGCCGGTCGTCGCACGTCCGATGCAGGAGTTCCCGCGCATCGGCGGGACGCTGGTCATCGCGAATCAGCAGTCGCACTCGGCGTACTTGATCTCGCTGAAGGACGGCAAGGTCGTCCGCAAGATTGAGACCGGTCCGGGCCCGCATGAGGCGGCCGTCTCACCCGACGGCAAGACGGCGGTGGTCACCATCTATGGCAACCAGCAGAGCGTTGGCGCGAGCTTGCTGGTGATCGACATCGCGAGCGGCAAGGCGGTGAAGACGGTCTCCACCGGCACCTACACCCGGCCCCACGGAGCGGCGTTCGTGGACAACGACCGAGTCATCGTCACCAGCGAGACGACCAAGAATCTCGTGCTGGTCAACCTGAAGGACGAGAAGGTGGAGCGGGCGATGTCGACCGACGCGCCCGGGTCCCACATGCTGGCGCTCGCCAAGGACGGGAAGTACGTCTACAGCGCGAACATCCCGGTGGGCACCGTCACGAAGTTCGAGGTCGCTACCGGCAAGAAGGTAGGCGAGGCGCAGGTCGGCAAGGGATCCGAGGGGATCGGGATCTCGCCCGACGGCAAGACGATCTACACCGCGAACCGTGGCGATCAGACCCTCTCGGCGGTCGACACCGAGACGATGAAGTCCACCCGCACGGTGCCGGCGCCCGGACTGCCGTACCGCGCCGCCTTCTCTGCTGATGGGAAGCGAGCCCTGATCCCGAACCCCGTCGCGGGGGCGCTGATGGTGGTGCCCATCGACAAGCCGGAGGACGCCAAGAACATCGAGATGGCGAAGGGCAAGGTCACTTTCCCGGTGGCCCAGGGCCCATCGCCGGCTCCCGGCGGAATCTCCGTCCACCCGGGCGGCAAGTACGTGTTCCTCACGATCATCAACGCGGCCTCGGTCGCGGTGGTCGACCTCGACAAGGGTGAAGTCGTGGCCCGCGTCGAGACAGGCATCTCGCCGGATGGCATCGCCTACTCGCCGGTCGAAGTCAAGGACTGAAGACCAACCTAATGCGCACTCTTGATGGAGGAGTCATCCAACCCTGGCTCCTCTCGAGCCGTATGCAAGGATCTTAGGTAGGCGAAGCTCTCCCGGGCCATCTCTCGCTCCAGCGCGAGGGGTGGCTCGCCTTCGGTGACTGGGGGCCACTGTTCGAGGATTACGCTGTAGCTCGCGCCGGCGGCGTCGAGCGTGCGAAGGATCCAAGGAACGTCGAGGCTTCCCTTCCCCGCGACGGCTCCTTCCACGACGAATCCCATCTGGTGCGGCAATCGTCGGGCGCGCACGTCCTTCACGTGCAGGCAGACCGTGTGGGGAGCGAGCGTCTCCACCACCTCCCGCGTTCCCTCGAGCGAACCGAGGGAGTTGGCCGTGTCCAGGCACACGGCGGCGGTGGGCCCGAGCGTCTCGACCATGTCCCGCAAGACGCGTACGGGGAATCTGTCGTGATTCTCGATCGCGAGGCGAACGCCAACCTCAGCGCACGCAGCGACCGGCTCCCGCAAGCGGGCGACCGCTTCTTCCGGCGTGGGCTCGTCTCCTACGGAGTCGATGACCAGCCGCACGAACGGCGACCCGACGCGTCGCGCGAGGTGCGCGTGGCGGGCGATGCGAGCGGAGTCGAGTCCTCGCGTCCCGATTTCAAGAGCGAGTCCCCGCGACGCGACCTCGGCGAGTCGATCGTCGGGCAGTCCGTCGAGGGAGAGATTCTCGCAGAACTGAACGATCTCGGCGCCGAGGTCGGATGCCTCGCCCATGAGCCCTAAGTGGTCCAATCCACCGTGGGCGATGTTCCAGGCGAGGGTGTAGGTGCCGATACCGAGCCGCATAGGGCGAGGTTACCGGCGTCAAGATGTTGGCGCGTTAGCCGTGGTGCTGGGCGTCCCGGCCACGGACTCCGCCTTCCTTCTTCTGCGACTCGTAAACCTCTTGCAGCTTGCCCTGGTCGGAGTTGCGCTCGTTCGAGGGCTTCTCCGGGCGATCGCCGACCTCACTCTCCGGGATCGCGTTCTGCAGCTTCTTCTCGTCGTTGGGCGGCATCGCTTGATTCTGCTGTCGGTGCTCTTCTCGTGCCATAGTCCTTGTACGACCCAGTACCCAGTACCAGAGTTCTCCCTGCGAGGACCCCATGACCGAAAGGCCCCGGCTCGCGTAAGATCCCGGAATGCCGTTCTGCGAGCTGCGCTACTTCTCGAATGCCTTGGGCAAGCACACCGCCTGCAACGTCCTGCTGCCGGACGGGGAGGGGCCGTTTCACGTCATGTTCCTGCTTCACGGGCTGTCGGACGACTACTCCGCGTGGATGCGGCGCAGCAGCATCGAGCGCTACCTCGACGGTGTTCCGCTGATCGTCGTGATGCCGGATGGCGGACGCGGGTTCTACTGCGACGCTACCGAGGGGTCAGCCTACGCGACCGCGATCGGTGAGGAGCTCATCGGCCTGATCCGACGAACATTCAAGACCCAGGGCCCGTGGGCGACCGCAGGACTCTCGATGGGTGGTTATGGGGCGATCCGCATCGCCCTCGACCACCCTGAGGTGTTCCGTTCGGCCGTTGCGCTCTCGGCCGCCGTGAACTTCGGTCACAACGCGATGCTGGCCGACGACGATCGAGCGAAGGAGTTCGCGCGCATCGTCGGCCGCGAGCCGGCAGGCAGCGTCAATGACCTGTACTCCCGCGTGCTGAAGACACCCAAGGACCAGCTTCCGGCACTCAGGATCGACTGTGGCACGGAGGACTTCCTCATCGAAGACAACCGCGCGTTCCGGCGGCACCTGGAGGCGAACGGCATTCCGCACGAGTATGAGGAGCACCCGGGGGCGCACGACTGGGCGTACTGGGACGAGCACGTGCAGAGCGCGATCGCCTTCAACCGTCGCGCCCTCGGGTTTTAGTGGCGGAGCAGACGGTGGTGTGAAGCTACGAGGCTGTCTTGCCGACTGAAGCCGGCGGGCCCAAGGCGCGGGCGCTACCCTCCTGCCGCTATTCATGAACATCGATGCGTAGATGGCGTCAGGTCAACTATCATGGGTGCGATTTTCAAGACGATTGGGCCAGGGCCAGCTTCGTGGGGGCTTCTCATCTTGCGTCTCGTCTTCGGACTTGGGATGGTCCTGCACGGGCTGCCTAAGATCCAGAACCCGATGGGGTGGATGCAGGGGCCGCAGGCGATGCCTGGGTTCCTGCAGCTGCTCGCAGCCCTTGCGGAATTCGGTGGCGGCATCGCGCTGATGCTCGGATTCTTCACCCGGCTGGGCGCGCTCGGCATCGCCATCACGATGGCGGTGGCGATCTTCACCGCCCACGCGGGAGACCCGTTCGTGGCCCAAGGCAAGCGGTCGTTCGAGTCCGCCGCCCTGTATCTGGCCGCCGCGTCGATGCTGCTGCTAGGCGGTCCGGGAGCCTACTCGGTCGACTATCTGTTCGCCCGACGACGACAACCGAGCGGCTCGGCGGCCACCGCCGGAGTGCGTTGAGGCGCTACGTCCTCGGCGACTCTCCAGGGACGGACGCCTGGCGATTAGAGCCGGCGGATGAGCCCGCGCTCGGCGTGGGTGAGGTGAGGGTACGGGTTCGTGCCTGTTCCCTCAACTACCGCGACCACATGGTTGCCCAGGGGACGTACGGAGGTCGCTGGCGGCCGGGTTTGGTCCCGCTCTCCGATGGGGCGGGCGAGGTCGTCGAGATCGGTTCGGGGGTCACGCGTTGGACGGTCGGCGACCGCGTGGCGGGCTGCTTCTTCCAGGGCTGGATCGAGGGCCCCATCACCGCCGCGAAGGCGAGCACCGCCCTCGGTGGTGCGATCGACGGCGTGCTGAGCGAGACCGTAGTGCTTCACGAGAGTGGGCTTGTCGCCGTGCCCAACCACCTTTCGTTCGAAGAGGCGAGCTGCCTTCCCTGCGCCGCACTGACGGCGTGGAACGCGCTCTTTGAGACCGGCCGCGTGGGGCCGGGGACGACCGTCCTCCTGCAGGGCACGGGTGGGGTTTCGATCTTCGCGCTGCAGTTCGCCAAGGCCGCCGGAGCTCGGGTGATCCTCACCTCCTCCAGCGACGAGAAGCTCGAGCGCGCTCGATCAATGGGCGCGGACCACACGATCAACTACCGCACCGAGGAGAACTGGGACAAGGCGGCGGCCGCCTTCGCCGAGGTGGACCTCATCGTCGAGGTCGGTGGCGCGGGGACACTCGGACGATCGCTGCGGGCGGTCCGTTCCGGCGGGCAGATCGTCTCCATCGGCCTGCTCACCGGCGGCGCGAGCGAGCTGACGCTGGGCTTTCTGTTGACCAAGAACATCACCCTAACCGGCATCTACGTCGGCTCCCGCCTGATGTTCGAGGCGATGAATCGCGCGATCGCCCAGCACGAGCTTCATCCCGTCGTCGATCGCACTGTCCCGTTCGAGGAGGCGCCCGCCGCTCTCGCGCACCTCGCGAGCGGAGCCCACTTCGGCAAAGTCGTCATCTCCGTGTAACGGCGCAGCGGGTTGGTACCCTTTAGGCATGAGCAAGCCTCGGGAGTGGCAGAAGTTCTTCGATGCCCACGCGGAGAACTACGATCAGAACCCCTTCACCCAGCACACCGAGGCGGAGGTGGACTTCCTCCTCTCGCTTTATCCGATCCTCCCCGGCGCGCGGATCCTCGACGTGGGCTGCGGCACGGGGCGGCATACCGTCGAGTTCGCGCGGCGCGGCTACCGCGCGACGGGGCTCGACCTCTCCGAGGGAATGGTCAACGTCGCCCGTCAGAAGGCGGACGTGGCGGGGGTTCAGGCGGACTTCGTTCAGGCGGACGCGACCGACTTCTCCTTCGACGAGCCGTTCGACGCGGCCTTCTGCCTTTGCGAGGGGGCGGTGGGACTGATCGAGCGGGGCGAGGACCCGATCCAGCACGACCAGTCGATCTTCAACAACATCGCGCGGAGCCTGAAACCCAACGCGCCGTTCGTGCTGACCGCCCTCAACGGCTACTCGGTGATCCGACAGCTGAAGGACGAGTTCATTCACGAAGGCCGGTTCGACCCGGCGACGATGGTGACGAACTACACCGACGAGTGGGAACTGCCGGAGGGAACGAAGGTGATGAACATCCACGAGCGACTCTTCATTGCCCCCGAAGTGGTGCGGATGCTTCGCGAGGCCGGGTTCGTCGTGGACAACGTGTACGGCGGCACCGCGGGCCACTGGTCGCGCCGCTTCCTCAGCCTGGATGAGGTCGAGGCGATGTTCGTCTGCCGCAAGCGGCCTTAGGGTCACTGGGTCACTGGATCACTGGGTCACTAGGGGTGAGACTGGCACTCCCCTCCACGCCAGCTGTCATCCCGAGCGGAGCCGATCTAACCGTAGGCACTGACTCCTGCCGGTCAGGCCACCACCCAGGCAAAGGTACGCCCGCCAGGGCGTGTAGCCGGCGCTCCTCGCGCCGTCCGGAGGGAGAGACTCACGCAAAGACGCAAAGGGGAGGTGGCATGACCAGGAGTAGTCAAGGTCTACCGTTAGATCCCTCGGCTTCGCTCGGGATGACAGCGTCCGCTGACCGAACCGCGTCAAGGTGACTCAGCAGTCGGCACACGTGGCTGCGGCATTCCTGCCGCGGATCGAGCGGAGCTCGATAGGCTTCTTCGCCGCTGGGGACGCAGAGTGGCGCAGAGGTGCCGAACCCGTTGCGGACGTTGCGCCGTGGCGTGAGACCCTTTCCCGGAGGGCGCGAGGAGCGCCGGCTACGCACCTTTCGGGCTTAGCGCTTGACCTGCATAGGTCCCTCGGCTTCGCTCGGGATGCCAGGGGTACGGCTACACCGGCAGGGCGACGCGGCCGTCTTGCGGTACCTGCATTCGGGTGCCTTCGACTCCCGCGTACTGCGCGTCGTTGCAGGTGGCGAGGATGACCTGGCAGCGCTCGGCGACCTCGGGAAGGATCTGGGCGCAGAAGACACGCATCCGGTGGCCGTCGGCGTTGACGAGGCGGTCGTCGAGGACTACGAGTTGGCGCTCGTCTCGCCCGAGCAGGAGCGCGATGGCGAGGCGCACGAGGACGGTGACCTGCTCTTGGGCGCCGTAGCTGAGGCTTTCGAGAGGGAGCGACTCGCCCTCGAAGCGAGCGGTGCGGACGTCGGTGGGCAGCAGCTCCTCGTTGAGGCCGAGGCCGGCGTAGTCGGCGTTCAGCATTCTGAGCCAGCGGTCGACCTGCGTCGCCACGGGCTGGACGAGGGCAGCCGTCTGGGCTCGTCGGGCGGCGTCGACCGTCTCCTTGAGCCGCTTGATCGCCTGGGCGTCCCGCGCGAGCCGCTCCACGCGGCGCTCGAGTCGGTCGATCTCGGCCTCGAGCTCCTCCAGCCGCGCTTGGTTCTCGGCGGCACGGAGCTCGCGGCGCAACTCCGTCTGGACGCGAAGATCGTTTTCAGCCCGAGTCACCTCCCCGGCCAGCGTGTCGTGGGCGCGTTGGGCGGACTCGAGCAAGCGCCGGGGCAGCCGAATCTTCAGGTCGTGATCCCGCTGCAGCTGAGCCAGTCGCTCGGCCGCCGTTCGCTCGGTGCGGGTCGTCTCGTCGGCGCGGTGCGTGAGGAGATCCAGGTCTCCGTAGCGCGCCAGCACCTGAGAGGCGGCGCGGCGCTCCGCCTCCACGCGGGCGGCGAGTTGGGCGACGGCGTTTCGCTGCTCGGCCGCCCGCTGACCGAGGCGATCCGTCTCGGCGTCGGCAGCCTGTTCCGACTTCTGCGCCGCCTCGATCTCCGTTGTGAGGCGCTTCGCTTCGGCCCCGGCCTGATCGCGCAGCGCACGGATGTCGTCCTCGGTGCGTTCGGCAACCTCACCTGCCACGCTCTGCGCACCCGCACCGAGCTGTGCGAGACTCGACTCCAGCCGGGCAAGCTCCCGTTCCGGGTCGGTCTCCTTCTTGCGCAAGACTCGGAGGTCGCGGTCGAGGCGTTCGACCTCGCGACGGAGGTTGGCTGCCTCCAGATGCCGCGCGTGCAGCGCTTCGTCGGAGTCGACGCCGAACCGCCGATAGACGCCGTCCCGCTCTTCCCTCAAGGCCCGGAGCTTTTGATCCAGTGCGGCCACGTCGTCGCCGCCTCCACGCACGTGGACCCGCCCAACCCCCTCGATCTCGAAAGTGACCGCGTGGGTCAGGAGGAACTCGTCCCCGTCTCGCGAGACGGTCGGCGCGGATTGGATGGCGCGCGGCGCGTCGAGGTCGAACCGCACGCGGATCGCTTGCGCCGCGCGGCTCGCCTCGGCGAAACCGAGGTCTCGAGTGAGGCGCACGAAGCTTTGGTGTTCCTCGTCGGAAGGCGCCTGCAGGCCGCCGACCGTCCGCTCGGCGGCTCGCAACTGCTCCGTCAGACTGCCGAGCTCAGTCACGTGAGTTCGCAAGGCCCCGATCCGACGCCCCGCCTCGCGGGCACGCTCGGCGTCGTCGAGGGCTTGGCGTCGCGCTTCGGCCGCTAGGCGCGCCGGGGTCAGCTCGGACTGCCAGCGGCCGCGATGGAACTCCTTTCGGACTCGCGCCGCGCTCGCTTCACGCTCCGCGACCTCCGCCTCCGCGTGGGCACGGGCTCGTTCGCTCTCCAGTTTGTCGGCTTGCGCGATCGCCGCCTGGACCGCTTCGAGGTCGGTGCGGACGCGCTCTGCGGCGTGAGCGGCGTCGGCGGCGGCGCGTTCCTGTTCGACCAGCTCCCGCTCGAACGCCTCGGCTCCCGCGGCGGCTTCGCGAGCTTGCTCCAGTTCGATCTCCCGCGCGCGCAACGCGGCCGTGAGTTCAGCTTGGCGCGCGATGAGCTCCTGCATGCGAGCGGTGTGCTCTTCGTACCGCTCGGCCTTGGCTTGGCACTCCGCCAACTCAGCGCGACGCCTTGCGAGCTCGTCTTCCGCTTGGCTCAACGGACTGCCGGCCTTAGCCTTGCCGATGGCGGCGGTCCATACGTCGAAGAACGCGCGGTCGATGGCGGTGAGGATGCGTCGTTCCTCGGGTGTCTGGACCGCTTGATCCACGAGGCCGCCGAGGCCCTGCTTCACCACGTCGGTCCACTGCTCCTTGGGAAGGGCCGGCTCCCCTTGCAGGGTCCAGAGCGCCTGCGTGAGCCCGCGGTTCTCCAGCTTGTCGGAGGTGCTCGGCGTCCCCTGGACGATGCGGATCGCCTCGCGGTCGGCCTCGTCGCTGGTGTGGTTCAGCCGCCAGCCACCGCCATCCCGCGTGTGCAGCTCGGCCGACGCCTTCGAGAGGAACCGCTTGACCAGACGGTACTCGCGCCCTCCGGCGGAGAACTCCACCTCGACCGTTGGCGCGAGCGAGCTGCCGACGGGCTGCATCGCCTTCACGAAGCGAGCGCTGCTGGAGTGATTGGTGAAGAAGGCTCGGACGAGCGCCTCGAAGAGCGTCGACTTCCCCGCCTCGTTGCGCCCGTAAAGGAGGTTGAACCCTTCGTCGAAGGCGAACGTGTGCTCGTCGCGGTAGCCGCGCCAGTGCCGGACCGTGAGGCGTCGTAGAATCATCGCGCTTGCTCCTTGGCTACGAGGCGTCGCAGCAGGGCGAGCGCGTCCTCCTCACCGGCGTCGAACAGAGTCGCCGCCACGTCCATCAACAGCCCGGCGGGCATCTCGACGTCGGCAGGAACCTCGTCGTCTTGGTCCCACTGCAGGTGGTAAGCGGGCGCGAGCCGCTCCTTGATTGCCTTGAGCCGGGCGCGCCCCTCGCTGGTGAGGCCGGAGCCGAGCGAAGGTTTCACGTGCAACACAAGATCCGGGATCGGGCCGAGGGCTTGGATCTCCGCCTCGAGAGCCTCGACGTCCGTGAGATCGGCGAGATGACGGTTCAGGGAGTGCCAACGCAGGCGGCCGACCGGACTCACGTCGATCTGGGGTTCCGCACCCGACTCGAGCGTGACGAACAGCACATTCCCCGGCTCCCGGTCGGCAAAACTCGTTGTCTCGTGGGTGCCCGGAAAAGCGGTGCGCCCCTGGATGGTGAGACCGTGCCAGTCTCCCAGCGCGAGGAAGTCGAGTCCTGCGCGCTCGACGCGGTCCGAGGCGATTGGGAAGTTCTCCTTGCCGCCGAGCCGGTCGAGTGAGCCGTGGGCGAGACCGATTCGGATCCGCTCGTCGCCAGGAGTCCGGCGGCGGATCGATTGCGTCGGGTCCTCGGCGCTTCGCTTCTGCGTGAGCGGGCAGGGGCAGAGCACGGCACCGCCTGGAAGCTCGATCTCGTCGGTCGTTCGGCAGAGGTGGACGTTGGGCGGGGCATTCCGCCACTCGGCGCGATCCCACACCTCGCCCGGGCGGAGCGGATCGTGGTTGCCGGGGAGCACGTAGACCGGGAGTTCCGCCGCAGCGAGGATCTGCACCACCTCTTCGATCAGGGCATCGGGCACCAGGGGATGGTCGAAAGTGTCGCCGGCGAGCAGAACGAAGTCGACGCGCCTCACCTTGGCGTAGGCGATCGCGCGCTGCGCGGCGTCGAGGCGAATCCGGTGGTACTCCGCGGAGCGTTCGTCGAGGAAGCGAGGACGCATCCCGATCTGCCAGTCGGCGGTAAGGAGGAAGGTAATGGCCAAGGGCTCTCCGCTCGGGACGTTAGCACGGGGCACCGGGAGGCGGGCGGCGCGCGCAGGAAAGCAGGTGCAAATACTAGGTGCTCGGTGAGGGAGGGTGCCTTCATCCCGAGCGAAGCCGAAGGGATCTCACAGGAAGCCCTGACACCTATTGGTCAAGGCGACTCCGCGGTAGACACCCGTGGCTGCGGCATTCCTGCCGCGGATCGAGCGACAGCTCGATAGAAGCCGTGGGCTTACTTTACTTCTCCTATCGATCCGCGGCAGGAATGCCGCGTCAACGAAGCCATGACGATGCTCTTCCTAGGAGTCGGCTCAAGGTGCCAACGGCGATTGATCGATCGTGCGGAGGAATCGGCGGATGCCTTGGACGAGTTGCGGGTGGCAGAGGGAGGTGCCCTCTAGCGCGTTTGTAACCTCGATCAGAGTGCCGAGCTTCGACAGCCCATCGGTGCACGGCGTGGGAATGGCGATCTCCGTGAGGGGGCGACGCAGCCGGCGCTCGACGTCGTGGAGAAGGTCGCGGAGAAATCCGAGGAAGCCGAGGCCGTCCTCTGATGGGTTGCGGGCGAGGTACTTGGCTTGGATCAGGATCATCGCCGCGAGGAGGGCGGAAGTGTTGCCAGCCTCCTCCTCCGGCGTCGGCTCCCAGGTTCCGACGGGAGGATCGGCGGTCGCTTCGGCGTTGGGCAGCGGCGTCGACTCGATCAGCCAAACGGCGGCCGGCGGGCGGCGCGCGGCCGAAGCGGACTGCCAGTACCAGTCCACCAGGTGCGGTCCGGTGGGAGCGTCGTGGCCCGTCATGAGATAGCCCCCGGCCGGCGGGGCGTTGCCGATGGCCTCCTCGACCAGAATCGCCTCGCCCAAGACCTGCCGGGCGAACTCGCGGCGGCCTTGGATGACCCTTTCCGCGTCCTCGTCGTGGATGACCACGTGCACGTCGAGGTCGCTCAGGTCGTCCGACTCACCCCGTCCGAGAGAGCCGTGGAGCCACGCCGCCGCGACGCGTGGATCTCGGGCGAGCCCCTCGGCGAGGCGGCGCTGCAGCGCGTCGCGCTCGGCCCGCCGCGCTGGCAGGTGCGTCACGCGGCCCAAGCCGTCACTCCTCCACTCGGTGGACCGTCGCCCAGACGTTGCGGTGGGCGTCCAAGTCGCGCACCTGCTTTCGGCCTTCGACGAGGTCGAGGTAGACGGTCGCGATCTCGAACGGCCGCATGGGGACGCGGATCTCGTGCTCCCCGATCACCTCGAGGTCTGCCGCGCGAGCACCGAGGAGGTCGGTCTTCGCCGCCTGCGCCACCGTGGGCGCGAAGCGGATGACCGCCTCCGATTCCACGCCGTCGAACTCGGCGAGGCGGAGGACGTACGGATAGTCGACCGCAAAGTCGTTTGCTGCGTACCCTTCGATACCACGACCGGAGTCTCGGGTCTCGCGGTAGAAGGCGGTGAGTAGCACGTTCGGCGTCGTGCACTCGACCGGGTCAAACCTCTCGACATTCGGAGTCCCCGAGAATCCTGCCGAAACAGGGGGACGGAGCAGTTCCTGGGCGATCCGCATCCGGTCGGCGTGCGTGATCGGCCCGTGCGGCACGAGATAGAAGTTCACCTCGAACTGGCCTTGGAAGTAGCTCTCGTCCCACGGGTCCGCCATGTTGACGAGGCATCGGGCGGTGCCGTCTTCGTCGAGAAACCACTGCTGACTGCCGTCGTGCACGATCAGGAGGCCGCGATCTGGGTTGTCAGTGTCGACGAGGTCCACGAACGAGGTCGCGGTAAACGGCCGCTGCACCTCTTCGAACCACTGCGGCGAGGTCATCCAATCGCCGGTGGGATACTTCTTGAGCCCGACGCCGTTTGGCTGCAACTCGCTTACGCCGTAGGGCTGGTCCGCGACGATCTTGGCCCGGAAGGCGGGCTTGAATCCGGTCTGAAGGCCGGCATTCATGCCTGGGTCGGGGCGGGAGATCGATCCTCGGCGGCTGACCCATACGGCGGGCCGAGACTCCTCGATCCAGACGCGGAGGTCGGCGGTCGTTTCTCGATCAGACGGGCCCACTCGCGAAACCGAGTGTCTCTGCCCCCCGCGCACCAGCGTGAGCTCGTTAGGGGCCGCGAGGGCACCTTCCGGGAACTGCGGCGTGACGATCTGGAGCAATCGGCCGCTCGGGGAGTCCTGGGTTACCTTGATCCCGCCCGCCGATTGCTCGCCGGCGCCAAAGTCTGGAGGGGTCCAGCCCGAGATCTGAGGCGCAGCAGCCAGAACGAACCCAAACCCTGGGACTTCGACGGGACTCCGGCCGCCTTCCAACGGAACCCTTCGCCTCCACCCAAGAGGATTGAAGAGCAGCACCCTCTCCAGTTCGGCAGGCTCTTCGATCGATCCGTGCACGGAGGTGACGTACTTGGGCTTGTGGGGCGCGTTGCGAAACACGAACGCATCGCCACCCAAGTGCCGCGCGAGCGTGGTCGCGGTCGATCCAATGATTCGGTCGCTGAGACTCAGACTACGCTCGTAGCTGAAGCGGCCGATGTGGCCGCACAGCCCCTCGCACTCGTCGTTGTCGTGGTGCTGGGCCTGCAGCAGTTCGCGCCAGGACTCTTCGAGCTCCCAGGTGGGATAAACATCCCACTGGGCGTACGGCCGACCGAACAGGCCCGCAACCGCCGCCAACGTCTCGGCGGTGAGCAACGACGCCTCGGCGTCGCGACTGAGGCGCCGCATGTTGTCCGCGTTCTTGCCCAATGACATGCCGTGCCAGACCTCGTCCATGGTGTAGCGCCGCGACTGGAGCTGGCTGCCCCGCACGCTCTCCAGGTACTCGCTGAGGGTGCCGAAACGGATGTCGAATCGCGGATCGGACAGCAACTCCTTCGTCTTGGGAAGCAAAACCTCGCTTCGGCACATCCAGTCGGGCGAGGGCATGAGCTCCAGCCACTGCAGGATCAGGGGCGTAGGGCGGGAGGGGTCGGGCGTCGTCTCCTTCGCGAGGTCGCCGAGGAGAATGTCCACGTCCTCGGGCCACTGGTGGAGGTTCAGGCGGTTGCGGGTGGCGCAGAGGAGGCGGGTGCCGTCCTGGCCTTCCCACCAGATGGCGGTGTCCTCCTCCTTGGGCACCTCGGGGGTGTGCCAGGTCCACTGGAAGAAGAGGGAGGCGTACTCGTAACCCACTCCCTTGAGCAGCTGCGGCAGCTGGGGAAAGAAGTCGAACTCCTCCTCCCAAAAGGTGCGCGGTCGCACGCCGAAGAGTCGCACGGCGGCGCGGGCGCCGTAGATGCGCTGGCGGGCGTTCGACTCACCGCCGTGGAAAAGGCCGTACGGCTGGCCGTAGGAGCAGCCGACGAGCTCGACGGTGCCGGCACGAACCGCCTCTCGCAGCTCGGCGAACGCCTCCGGGTCCTCGCTGGCGAGCTTCTCGTAGCCGATGCCGTCGAAATTCACGTTGCCGCGCGCGCCCGTCTCGCGACAGAAGTGCAACATGTCCCGCACGGAGCCCGGCAGCACGTGGTAGCCCCACAACCACTCCATGTCCACCCAGTGCATGTGGTTGCCGAACGTGTAGAAAAGAGGGACGCGCGCGCTCACGAAGAAGAGTATGGCAATCCTAAATCGCCTGCCCGCCCCTTGACGGCGGCGGCGGGTGAGGGTATTATTTTATTTCGCGCGCCGGTGTTGGAATTGGTAGACAAGCATGCTTGAGGTGCATGTGCTCACAAGGCGTGGAGGTTCGAGTCCTCTCCGGCGCACCAAGAATTCAAGGGCCCCTTTCGAGGGGCCTTTTTCGTACGTCCCCAACCTTCTTGGGGAGCCGCCCGTCGAATGAACGGAGATGCCGGCACGCCGCACTAAGAACCAGAGTTCGGGACTGGGCACGCGAGGCGTGGCCACCTTCGTCTGGGTGCCAAACGCCCCTAGCGAGCACCCGTTGATCCAGTCCGGCGGTCGTGGCCTTGAGGAGGGGATCTTCGCGTTCGACCTCCCGTCCGAGGCCATTGCCGCCGCCGTCGGCGCGGTTGCGAAGCACCGGACTCTGGTGGCCTCGGTCGTAACGATGCAGTACGACCGTGCCGACCTCAGCGGCATTGGGCAGAGCTTGCGGGATGCGGCCAAACCGGGGCAGAAGGGGCAGGTGGTCGCCTCGCTCGGAGCCGTGGAGCTTGCCCGAAGCGCTCTCGAATCCGAGTACCGCTTCCACCAGCTCGGCAGCTACGAGCTTGGATCGGAGAGAAGGATGGAGCGCCTGTTCCTCGTCGCCCATCCTTCGATTCCCGATCCCGATGCACCGCGGGAGATTCTTACGAGCCGCTGGTCCGGTGGCGGGTGCGTGGGTCGCGCCCAAGAATTGGCGGACCTTCGGCGCTTGCTGGACAACTCGCGGCTGGTCACGGTCACGGGTCCCGCCGGCATCGGCAAGTCCGTCCTCATCGAGCGCGCCGTCGTCGACCTCGAGGAGGAGTTCGCCGACGGCGTTCTCAGCGTCGATCTCGCTCCCATTCCGGTGGGTGGCCTCCTCGGTCCGGCACTCGTGCGCCTGCTGGGCGCGGTCAAGCTGGCCGCCGAGGACAACCTCGACGCGTTGGTGGGCTCACTGCGCGAGCGCCGGTGCTTGCTCGTCTTCGACAATGCGGAGCACCTGTTGCCCGAGGTGCGCACTATCGCCTCGGTACTCCTCGCCCGCTGCCCCGAGCTTCAAATCCTGATCGGCAGCCAGAGGGCCACGCGAGTCTCGGGAGAGGCGCGGCTCAAGCTCGGCGGCCTCTACTCGGCAACGTACGCCGAGGATTGGCAGGCGATCCGGGAGTCGGATGCCGTCGCATTGTTCACCGATCGCGTGCAGTTGGTCGATCCCGCGTTCCGGGTCACCTCGGACAACGCACGCACCATCGCCCGATTGTGCGACCGGCTCGATGGCATTCCCTTGGCCATCGAGCTTGCGGCATCGAAGACTGTCGTTTTGAGCCCACGCCAGATCCTCGACCGACTGGACGACCGATTCCTGCTCCTCAAGGACAGCAACCGCGCCGGGCGACACCAGACCCTCGAGGCCACCCTCGACTGGGGATACGATCACCTTCGACCGGAAAGCCGCGTGCTGCTGCGACGGCTCTCCGTCTTCTCCGGCGCGTTCTCGGTCGACGACGCGACCGCGGTATGCGTAGACGAGGCGTTGCCCAAGGAACTGCTGATCCCCGCGTTCGAGGAACTCGTCGATGGGTCGATGCTCGCGCCCTCCTCGTTGGCCGGAACGGAGAAGCGGTTCTATCTGACCGAGACGGTGCGCCTTTACGCCAAGTCCAGAATGCGTCGCGAACGCGAAGAACCGGAGTTGGTCCAGCGTCACGAGAGATGGTGCGTGCAGCTGGTGAAACAGGCGGCGAAAGCGCTGAGCAGCCCGGATCAGCTCGACTGGCTCCACCGGCTCGACGCCATCTACGAGGACCTGCGCCAACTGATCGAGCGCCACACTCGGCCTCGAGGAGATCTTTGCCTCGCCACCGATCTGCTGATCGAAGTGCACATGTACTTCTTCATGCGTGGGTACTTCGCGGAGGGTCTCTCGATCACCGAGCGGGTCGCGAGCGCGCGCGGAGCGGAGAAGTGCGACGCCTACCCGAGAATCCTCAACATGGCCGGCGTTCTGTCGAGCTACCTCGATGACAGTCGAGCCGCTCGCGACTATGCCCTGAGGAGCCTTCGCTTCGCCCGAAAACGAGGCGACGTCAGCCAGGAGGCCGCCGCCCGCACGAGTCTCGCGATCACGGCCCACGTTGCCGGACAGTTCGGCCGGGCCCGGCGACACTTCGAGTTTGCGATCGATACGTTCCGAGCCTTGGACGATAAGAGCCGCCTACGCCGTGCGCTTCTTAACGCCGGGGGCCTGATGGTGGACATCGGCAGAGTCGAAGCGGGTGAGCGAATGCTCCTGGAAGCTCTCGAGCTTCAGGCACGAGATCCCGACCCGAACCTTCGCGCGCGCATCTTTCAGAATCTGGCCCACGTCCGACTCGCCCAAGGGCGAGCGGCAGAGGCGCTCTCACTGGTTCGCGAGGCGGCGCCCTTCTTTACCGAAAGCAACGAATCGATGGCGCTCGCGACGAGCTTCCGCAACGCCGCGCACGGATACTTCATGCTGGGTGAGCCTCGCCGGGCGGCGCTGTTCCTGGGTGCCGCGTCGCGCCGACTGAAGGAGCAAGACGGCCATTTTCCCGAGAGCGCGCGCCAAGGCGCGGCGGCGCTCCGGGAACGACTGGTGGCTGAACTCGGAGAGGACGAAACCCAGGACCAGGAATTAACGGGAGCACTGATGCAGGACTCCGCTCTCTGCGATATTCTAGCGGAAATCTAGTACTTAGTAAGTATCGATAGCGGGTCGCCACGCACATAACTCCGAGTGATGAAGGTCACTCGGCTCCTCTCGATCGTCCTCACCGTCTCCGCTATTTCGGCCACGCTCGCGTCCCGAATGGACACGGGGCATCTCCCGATCATCCTGCTTCCCGACGACAGTACGCTCTCCAACGGCCAAACCGTAACCTTCACCGTCACGCTCGATGGGACCACGACGACCAACCAATCGGTCAGCCTCTCCTCTTCGAACTCGGCACTGCTGCCCGTCCCGCCGTCCACCACGATTCCCGCGGGACAGAGCACGGCGACTTTCCAAGCTCAGGTCGCATCGCCGATTCCAAAGAAGTACCAGGGCTTGATGTCCTCCCCGGTGGTCGTCACGGCTTCAGCTAACGGCGGAAGCACAAGTACAACGATCACGGTTCAGTAGTTGACCTTTTGGGCGGGCCGAAGGGGAGCGGCCCGCCATCGCTCCGGCGTGTCATAATCGGCTATGACCCAGCGACTCCCAGAGTGGCTGACGATCCGACTCCCGCGGCCCGACACCATCAAGCAGGTGGAAGGGATGATGCGGTCGAAGGATCTTCACACGGTGTGCGAGAGCGCGCGTTGCCCCAACCTGCCCGAGTGCTGGAGCAAGAAAACCGCCACCTTCATGATCCTCGGGGACACCTGCACGCGGAGCTGTGGCTTCTGCGCGATCAAGGTGGGACGCGGCCTTACCGTCGACCAAGGCGAGCCGCAGAACGTGGCGAAGGTCGCGAGCGACCTCGGACTCAAGCACGTGGTCGTGACCTCCGTCGCCCGCGACGACCTCGCGGACGAGGGTTCGATGCAGTTCGCCGACACCATCCGCGCCCTGCACGCGGAGAACCCGCTCACCATCGTCGAGGTCCTCACGCCCGACTTCAAGGGGAAGCGCTGGTGCATCAAGAACGTCACCGACGCCAAGCCGGAGATCTACAACCACAACATCGAGACCGTCGAGCGGCTTCAGACCGTGGTGCGACCGCAGGCCAAGTACTCGCGAACCATCGATGTTCTGCGAACCGTTAAGGAACTTGACCCGTCGATCTACACGAAGTCGGGGATCATGTTGGGCCTCGGTGAGACGAAGGACGAGATCATCCGCACCCTGAAGGACCTTCGAGAGGTCGGCGTGGACGCGGTCACCATCGGTCAGTACCTTCGACCGACGATGAGGCACCTGCCGGTCAACGACTTCATTCACCCGAACGAGTTCAAGGAATACGAGCGAATCGGTGAGGACCTCGGCTTCGCGTTCGTCGCGAGCGGCCCCTTCATCCGATCCTCCTACAACGCGATCGAGTTCAGCAAGAAGGTGATGGCGGAGCGCCTGGCCAAGTCTGAGGCCCAGGACGCCGCCATCGCAAACCCGGTCTAGTCGCATGCGCGAGGCCGGGTGAGGGGAGGGCGCTCATCCGGCTAGGCTCCGGTCTGATAAGGTTCGTGATTCTCACGGCCCCGGTCGCGGTCATCGCGATCTGGGGAGGCAACTACCTGCTGGACTGCGTGCGCCTGCTGGAGGCGCCCGGCGTGCCGATCGAGCTCGTCTACAAGACCCGCGGCGGAAGCGCGCGCCTGCGCGCCGAGTCGTACGTGCTCGACTGGCGACGCGGCACCCTGCGCCTCGATCAACCGAAGCTTCAGGATCCCAAAGGCGGCATTCTCGCCCAGCTCGACCACCTCGTGATCACCGGCTTGCGGCCCGAGTTTGGCGGGCAGCAGGTGGTGCGCGCTACCGCCCGGGGGCTCGACGCGCGGCTCGTCCGGCTCAAGTCGGGACGCTTCGAGTTCGAGGACTTCCTCCCGGAACGCAAGGGACCGCCCGGCACCATCCCGTTCGAGATCGACCTCACCGACGCCCGAGTCCGCCTCGTCGATCTGGCCGGGCCTCGGCGTTGGGAGCAGCTCGTCACCACGAACGTCGTGAAGGTTTCCGGGTTGGGCGACGACTGGGTCGCCGCCTCGCGAGTCGATGCACGCGGGATCGGAGTGTTCCCGCTTCGCGTTCAGAACGTCGCCAACTTCGGCCTTCAGATCGCTACGGTGGCCCGCGACGCCGAGCTCGCGCCGACCATCGCCCACTTCGTCCAAACCCCGCCCCTTCGCGGCACCGCGGCGGCGGACTTCCGAGCGCGCTCGCTGCGCGTGAGCGGACCAGTACGCGTCTTCCTACCTCAGTCTCGCGCCGCCCAGGCCGAGACGCGCCTCGTGGCCCGTGGCGAGGGAGTTTCCTATCGGGAGTACGCCGCCGACGCCGTTCGGTTCGATGGCTTGGTCACCTCTACCGGAGCCTCCGGAAAGGTCGACGCTCGGGTCGGCTCGAACCGCGGCCGGTTCGACGGCAGCGCGACCTGGAACGGACCCCTTACCGCCGGAGGGCAGCTCGCCGCCTCCACGCCAGGTCGAGACGCCCTTCCCGCCTGGGTTCGTCGCCTCGTGCCCGCCGAGCTCGATTACCGGGGCGCCACCTTCCGAGGGTGGGTCGCCTACTCGGAGAACGGCTGCTACCGAGTGAGCGGGCGGACGGCCGCCGCCTCCGCTCGTTACCGCGATGAGTCGATTCAGAACGCGTCTGCCGACGTGAGCGCGCGTCCGGACGGCATCCTCCTCACCAGCCTCAAGGGCACCTACTCGGGGCAGCCAATTGCGGGCAACCTCGCCTACGGACCGAAGAGCGGCACCCTCGCCGGGGGATTCAGCGCCGGCCGGGTGCAGCTCGACCGAGTGGCGGCGCGACTCGGCCTCCGCGGTCTCATGGGGACGGGCGAGCTGCGGGCCACGCTCGCGGGAACTCTGGAGCGCCCCGACGTCGCGTTCTCCACCCGGGGGCAGGCGACGTACCAGTACGGCGGGCGGCGCTTCGATCTTGGCCGGTTCGAGGCAGACGGCCGATTCCGAAACAACACGGTGGCTCTCCAGCGCGGCCTTCTCGACGGCCCCTCGGGCCTCGTGTCGGCGAGCGGATCGGTCGGAACCGAGGGTGCGGTCGGCGTCGACGTCGTGATGCGGAACTTCGCGCTCGGCACGCTCGACCCGCGCGTCGCCGGCCGGGCCAACGGCGTCGCGCGGCTGGCCGGCACGCTGGACCAGCCGCGCGCCTCCGGCTATCTCGAGGCGTACAACGTCGTTTATCAGGATCAGCTCCTCCCCTTCGCGGCCGCCGACTTCCGCGTCGATCGCGGGCTGGTGGCGCTCACCGACATCCGCGCCGTCCAGGGACCGACCGACATCGCGGGCCGGGCCACGCTCCGGCTGACCGACCGGAGCCTGAACGGCAGCTTCCGTGCGCGCGGCATCCAGCCCGCCAACTTCCTCGGAGAGGAGTTCGCCGGCGTCTTCGACGTCCCGAACCTCACGGTCACCGGCAACCTCTCCCGCCCCGTCGTCCAGGCCAGCCTGCAGGGTCGAAACGTTGTAGCTCAGGGCGTGAAGTTGGACTCGCTCGAGGCGCGCGTCACGGCCAGGGGCGACGCGATCACCGTAAACAGCGCCGTGGCGCGAGCCGCGGGCGGCACCGTTACGGCGAGCGGCAACTTCGACGTTTCGGACAAGACGGGCACCCTAACGCTGTCGGGCAACGACCTCCAGCTCGACACCGTCGTGCCGAAGCTGACGTCGCTCGTCACGGTGGATGGGACGCTCTCCGGCCAGGTGCGGGCGCGGTTCGCCAACGCACGACTGCGAGCGGCGACCGGCCAGGGCCGCATCGCCGATGCCGCCGTCAACGGCACGTTGCTTGGGGACGGCCAGTGGCAGGTGTCGACGATCGGCGGTCGGATCAACGGCGACCTGCAGATCGGATCGCTCGATCGGTACGTCCAGATCCAGAATGCGCAGTACGACCCGTCGACCTTGGCGATCGCGGGAGACGTAACGCTGCTCAATGTCCAACTCGGCGACTTCACGACCATTACGCTTCCGTACCTGCAGAACCTGTCGGTCGACGCACGCGACGCCCTGCGCAACCTACAGGGCACGCTGAACCTCGATGCGAGCATCACCGGCACGACGCGCTCGCCCGGCTTCGATGTGCGCACGTTCCAGGCGAGCAACCTACAATATCGAGAGCGCCCGATCGGAAATCTCGAAACCAGCCTCGCCCTCCGCGACCGGCGATGGGAGCTCCGGAGCCTCAACCTGAATGGCCCGCTCGGAAACGTCACGGCCAGCGGCGTGGTGGACGAGCGGGGGGAGACCAATCTGACGGGTGAGGTCTCGGGCGTGCCGCTCGTCGCCCTCTCTCAGCTCGATCCGAGGCTGTCGATCGGATCTCCCACGGGCACGCTCTCGTCGTTCGCCTTCGTTGCCCAAGGGCCGACGTCGAGCCCGCGGGTGCGCGCCTCGCTGAACCTCGACTACCTCTACGGCCAGGCCGCCCTTCCCGACGAGACGGAGCAGCAGCGTCAAGACCGGCTGAGCCGCGGCCTCAGCGTCTTCCTCGACACCATCGAGATCAGCGAGACGCGGCAGGGCGTCGGCGGCATCTCGATCGTGGGCGGCTACAACTACCGAGGATTCACCGGTGCGATCACCGCGCAGGCTCCGCTGGAATACCCGTTGCGCGTGCCGAACGACGGCCGGGCCCAAGCCCGGGTGACGCTGCGCGAGCGGCAGCTCGAGGAGATCGCCCCGCTCCTCGGCGGCTTCGATCCTAAACGGACGCGCGGCACCGTCGGCGGCGAGCTGACGGCGCAGCTCATCAACGACCGCCTGCAGGTGGGCGGCAACGTCTCGCTCGTCGCGCCGGAGATCGGCTTCTCGAGCACGACGCTCGACCCGCGGAATCCCGGTGGTCCGCTGGTGCGAGTTGAGGACAGCCTGCGCAACGTCAACGCGGCGGTTCGCCTTGAGGGGGACACGGTCAGCCTCGAGGCGAACGGCGACAGCTCCCGCGGCGGACGCGTCAACGTGAACGCTCGCACCCGGATCCAAGAGGCGCCCCGCTTCCTGGCCAACGTGCGGGAGCAGGGACTTCAAGCCCTGCTCGACAACCCCGTTAGCGGCGGGGCGGTTCTCGATCAGTTCGCGGTCCGGCTCGGCTTCCCCGCCAACGGCTTCTTCCAGGGGACGGCCAGCGGAACGGTGGCCCTCAGCGGCACGTTCTCCAAACCGCGCATCTCGGGCGAGCTGGGGCTCGCGAAGGTCGACAGCACCCTCGCCTCCTTCGAGACCCGCGCCGGCGGCTCCAACGCGCCGCGGATCAATCCGACGTTCGATCTGAAGGCGAACCTCACGACGCCCGCACGGCTGCGCTCCACGGCGGCGGACCTGACCCTGACGGGCAGCGGCAGCCTCACCGGCAGCCTGGCCCTCCCGAACGCGCGCGCCGATCTCGAAGTGGAGCGAGGCACCATTCGCCTCCCGGGCGGCACGGTGCGCCTCGAGCAGGGCGGCGCGGTGGCGGTGAGCTACCGAACGACTCCGACGGACGCGGTGGCGGCGGTCGACGTCGATCTGATCGGCCGCACCGCGCTCACGGCCCGACGCTTCGGCGAGACGTACGAGCGGTACGACATCACGATCGGCGTTCGGGGCGATCTTCTCAAGGAGAAGGGGCTAAACCTGACCGCATCGAGCGAGCCGTCGGACCTGAGCCAAGACCGCATCTTGGCGCTGCTCGGGCAGACGGACCTGCTCCAGAGCATCGGCCGCGGCGGCGACGCCGAGCGGCAGATCCGCGACGCGCTCGCGGGCTACGCCCTCCCGCTGTTCCTCGACCCTGTGACGTCTCGCCTCGCGAGCGGGCTCGGGCTGGAGTACCTGAGCTTCGAGTACAACGCCTTCGAGCAGGCGAGCCTCGCGTTCGCCAAGGTGCTCGGCGGCGGTTTCACCCTCCAGGGCCGCCGCCAGATCGGCCAGGCACCCCCCGGTTTCCGGGAGGTCTTCGACCTCCGGTTGGTGTACCGACCACGACGCGCCCGCGGAATCCTCGAGCGGTTCAGCTTCTCGGTGGGTGCGGATCAGGACCGTCCCTGGAAAGCGGCGCTGGAGTACGGAACGCGCTTTTAGAGAGCGAAACCGCTCCTCCCCTTGCGCTTCTGATAGCCGGAACCACCCGGGGCGAGTCGTCGGTAGTGTCGACGGGTAAAGTGCGGCATTGCCGTTTCCTGCGGGTGCGGTGCCTTGAGAGGATAAGATTTGAACAGACGGTTCGTCAGTAGCACGCTCCTGCTGGGGCTCGCCATGGTCGCGGCGGCACAGCAGTCCAGCGTCGTCCGAGAGATTGTCATCCGCGGCAACCAGCGCGTCTCCAAGGAAGCGATCCTTGCCGCGATGCGCACGAAGGTCGGCCAGCCGTACCTCCAGGAGAATCTGGAGCGGGATCGTCAGGCGATCCTCGACCTCGGCTTCTTCTCCGCCGCCGACGTGCGGCCGAGCGCCCTCGAGAACAACGAGTGGCGGGTTCTCGTGGACGCTCAGGAGTTCCCCGAGATCAAGGAGATCCGGGTGGTGGGCAACCAGGCGGTGAAGACGGAGGAGATCGTCGCGGCGATCCAGCCGTTCCTCAAACCGGGCGACGTCTACAACCTGAACTCGCTGCGCCCCGCCAGCGAAGCCATTCGCGCGCTCTACACGCGGAAGGGCTTCTTCCTCGGACCGATCGAGGACCTGTCGCCGCTCGCCGAGTCTCCGGGCACGCTGAACATCCAGCTCGTCGAGACGCGCGTCGGTACGGTGTCGGTACAGGGCAACACCCGCACCAGCGACCGGGTCATGCGGCGCCTCATCAAGACGCGCACGGGCGAGACGTTCTCCATTCCTAAGTGGTCCGCTGACCTGCGCCGAATCCTGAACACGCAGTGGTTCGAGTCGGTGCGAAGCATTGAGGACGACCAGACGGAGATCGGCAAGATCAATCTGGTCGCCGACGTGAAGGAGGGCCGAACCGGCTCGTTCAACGTCGGTTTGCAGCTCGACCCCCGAAACTCGCTCGCGGGCATCATACGGCTGTCGGACACGAACTTCCGCGGCACGGGTCAGGGCGTCGACATCAACTACATCCAGGCGACGCGCGGCCAAGGCCCCAGCATCGACCTCGGCTACACGAACCCGTTCTTCGACAACAAGGACACCAGCCTGCGCGTGCAGGTGTACAGCCGGCTCGTCTTCCGCTTCGCCAACGCGTTCGGCTCGAACTCGCCGGTGACGGACAGCGACCAGTACAACGAGCGCCGAACGGGCGGCTCGGTCGGCTTCAACCGACCGCTGAACGACGCGCTGAGCATCGGTATCAGCGCTCGTCTGGAGAACGTCACGACGAACAATCTCGGCACGACGAACGCGAACAGCTTCATCCAGCAGGACGGCACCGTGGGTGTGTTCTCGTTCGGCGGCGTGATGAACAAGCGCGATCGCGACCTCGATCCGACGCGCGGCAGCTGGGCTCGGCTCGAGATCGAGCCCGGCTTCTCCAACATCACGAAGGTCGGCGGCGCGGCTTCCGGGTTCGATATCCTTGGCCAGAACACGTTCTTCCGCACGACCGCGGAGTATCGAACGTACTTGACGGATGGACCTCCGCTCGGACGAGATCTCGAGGGTTCGAGGCGCGTTCTCGCGCTTCGCGCCCGGTACGGTCAGATCTCGGGCAAGGTGCCGTTCTTCGAACAGTTCTTCGCCGGTGGCGCGGACTCGCTCCGCGGCTATCCGGAGGACCGATTCTGGGGAACGCAGTCGCTGCTCGCGACGGCGGAGATCCGGTATCCGATCCAGAAGGCGTTCAGCGTCATCGGGTTCGTGGACTACGGCGGAGCTTGGGGCGGCTACGGCTCGGTGAACAACTTCACCCAGTCGAACCGGTTCAGCCTGCATCTTGGGTACGGCGTCGGACTCAGCTTCCGCACTCCGCTCGGTCCGATTCGGGTCGACCTAGGGTTCAACGAGAACGGCGGAAGTCGCACGCACTTCCTCATTGGTACATCTTTCTGAGGCAAAATTAGACATGAAATTCGAAAGGCTTGGTTGGGTCGTTGCCGCTGCTCTCTTGGGCGGCGTCGTCGGCATGGGATTCCAGGACAAGAAGGAGAAGACCGGAACGGTCGATCTGAACAAGGTTCTGGGTGACAGTGAGTACGCGAAGAAGCAGATCGACGGACTCCGAACGATGGCGACGACTCGCCAGAGCATCGTCGAGTTCGTCGGCACCTACCGGGCGATGAAGGTGGAGGACGCGAACAAGTTCCGCGACCTCACGCTCAAGGCGAACGCCGGCGCAGCGGACAAGACCGAGATCGAGCGCATCCGCACCGAGGCTCAGCAGGCCGAGCAGAAGTTCCGCGAGCTCACGACGAAGACGAGCCCGTCGCAGGCCGAGCTCACCCAGATCGAGGAGCTCAACAAGCGGAAGGACGCCACTGGCCAGCTCCTCAGCAAGTGGCAGCAGGACTTCAGCAACGACATCCGGCAGAAGGAAGAGTCGCTCCGCGGCGAGTTCCAGCAGCGCGCCCGCGAGGTCGTCCAGCAGGTCGCCAAGGACCAGGGCTACTCGATCGTCTTCGCTCAGGAGATCGCCCCCTACTCCGCGAACGACATGACCGCCGACGCCCTCAAGGCGATGAACGCCAAGAAGTAAGGGTTAAACCTACATCGAACGGAACGAACGGGGATCTCCCAAGGGAGATCCCCGTTCGCGCGTTTGGCCCCACCAATGTCTTGGGCCGAGGGCTGCATCAGGTGGATTTCTTGCGTCTCGGCGGATCGTTCCCGCTCGCTCCGCCACATCCGGCGTCACGCCGGAACCGTCCGAGACGTCACTGGAGGTACACCTCTGCAAAGAGAAACCTCAACATGAACAACGTGCGCTTCCTCCACCTCGGCTGGGTCATCGCGGCGGCCTTCATCGGCATCTCCGTCGCGGGCGGCTTCCAAGACCCCACGTCGAAGATCGGGGTCGTCGACATCACCAAGGTCATCGACTCCTCCGACTTCGGGAAGGCCAACAACGAGACTTTCCAGAAGATGAAGACCACCCGCGAGGGGATCCTGGAGTTCATCGACACCTACCGCGTGCTCACCATCGACCAGGCGCAGCGCATCCGAGACCTCTCGCTGAAGCCGAATCCAACCCCCAACGACACGGCTGAGCTCGAGCGGATCAAGGCCGAGGTGGTGCGGGACAGCAAGCGCTCGACCGAGCTCGCCACCAAGCAGACCCTCACTCCCGAGGAGCGCACCCTGATGGAGGAGTACGCCCGACGCAGCCAGACGATGAACGACGTCGCCAGCCGCTGGTTCCGCGAGCTCCTCGGTGAGATGGAAGGTTGGGCGACGGAGCAGAAGCTCAAGGGAATCGAGCGCGCCCGCGCCTCGATCCAAGAAGTCGCGAAGACTCAGGGGTACAACGTCGTCTTTGAAGTGGGCATCGCCCCCTTCGGTGCCAACGATCTCACGGACGCGGCACTCAAGACGATGAATGCGAAGAAGTAGTCCCCTCCTCATCACGGCCTTGGCGCTGGTCGGGTGCAAAAACCCCATCACCAAGCCCGTGAGCGTTGACCTCGACCGAGTCGTGGCGCAGGAAGCCGTCTCCGCGCCCCGGCCGGTCGGGCCGCCCCCGCCGCCCAAACCGCGCGGTGGCGCGACCATCACGCTGGGAAGCCGACCGCGGATGGTTCTGAACGACCCCTCGCGTTTTTCCGAGTCGCAGGTCCGAGCGAACATCGAGCGGCAGCAGCGACAGGCGCTCCTCGTGCTCCAGCGCCGTCTTCGCGCCTTCTACCGGGGTGCCGGCGACGAATTCCAGGTGGGTCAGCAGCGTGAGATCGAGGCGACGACGCGCGAGGAGCTCAGCCGGGCGCAGGACCGGATCCGCGCCGAGTTCGAGCGGTACGCGCAGGAGCGAGCCCCGCTCCTCGCGCGGCTGTCGATCCTCGTCGGATTCCCCGACCCAAACCCCTATTCCAAGCCGCCGGACTCACCGCTGCGGCCCGTGGCGCGGCAGCGATTCGAGGAAGCCGCTCAGGTTCGCGGAGAGCTCGAGGCACTGGACAAGCGCTTTGAGGCGAATTCGGAAGCGATCCTCGCGTCCGTGACCAATCTGCGGTCGGACCTCGAGTCGGCGTTGCGCCTGCGCATCCAGGCGTTCCGCGACCAGTTGAACGAACGAGCGGAGCGCGAGGCGTTGTCCCAGGTTCGCCTGACCGCCAGGGACCTCGGCCTCCAGTTGCTGGACACGCCGCCGATCGTGCTGCCGCCGTCGGGTACGCGCACCGCCACGGTTCCGGGCGAGCCGCCCCTCCCCGCCGCGCCGAAGGTACCCTCTTTGGGAATCGGCAGCGGCCTCGCCGATCGTCGGCGATTGGCCGAGCAAGAGCTTCGGATCTGGCTCGGCCTCAACCGTTACCGCCTTGCGCCCGGCGCGCCCGACGCGACCGGCGCCTTCCAACAATGGAGAACCAAGTACCGGGCTGGACGCTAGGAGAGCTCGCCCAGCTCCTCAATGGTGAGTTGCGCGGTCCCGCGGAACTGCGCATCGCGCGCCCCGTTCCCGCCGATGGCCATGACGAGCTCGGCCTTACCTTTGCCGAGACGGAAGAGTTCCTGCGCCAAGCCGGAGCCGGAGGGGCCGCCGCCGTGCTCATCCCCAAGGAGTCCGAGTTCGCGAGCAAGCCCGCGATCGCGGTCGATCGGCCGCGCGAGTCGTTCGGTCGCTTCCTTGCGATGTGCGCGCGTCCGCTGCCGATCAACGCGGCGGTGCACCCGACGGCCATCGTCAGCCCGGAAGCGAGCGTCGCGACCACGGCTTCCATCGGACCGTACGCCGTGATCGAGCGAGGCGCGAGGATCGGTGAGCACGTCCGCGTCCACGCCTTCTCGTACGTGGGTGAGAACTGCCAGGTCGGTGACGGGAGCGTGCTTTTCCCCCACGTCGTCCTCTACCAGGACGTCACCGTGGGAGCGCGGGCCATTCTGCACAGCGGCGCGGTACTGGGCGCCGACGGATTCGGCTTCGTCTGGGACGGCCAGCGTCGCGTCAAGGTCCCTCAGGTCGGCGGCGTCTCCCTCGGGGACGATGTGGAGGTCGGGGCGAACACGTGCGTCGATCGCGCCACGATGGGCCAGACGACGATCGCCGGTGGCACGAAGCTGGACAACCTCGTGCAGATCGGCCACAACTCGCGAATCGGGGCTCACACCGTTATCGCGAGTCAAACCGGCATCGCGGGCAGCACCCGCATCGGCGACCGCGTGACGATCGCCGGTCAGGCCGCGACTTCCGACCACGTCTCCGTGGCGGACGACGTCACTCTCGCCGGCCGCACCGGCGTCACCAACGACATCAAGGAAAAGGGGACCTACTTCGGACTCCCCGCCCGTCCCGTGGGCGACGCCATCAAGTCGATGGTTCTTTCCACCAAGCTCCCCGAGCTGTTCCGACGCCTACGCGAAGTCGAGCGCAAGCTCGAGGAGACCAAGTGAACTACACCCGCCGCACGCTGACACGACCCGCCCACTTCGAAGGGCTCGGGCTGCACACCGGAGTTCCGGTCCGAGTCACCGTCAACCCGGGCGAAGACGGCATCGCCTTCCGCTACGGCACCGGGCGATGGGCGGCGCGTCCCGAGTTCGTGACGGACACGACGCGCAGCACCCGTCTCGGCGAGGTCGGAACGATCGAGCACCTCATGAGCGCGCTCGCGGGGATGGAGATCACGGACGCCGAAGTGGAGGTCAGCGCGCCGGAGATGCCGGGGCTCGACGGCAGCGCCAGCGGCTACGTGCGTGGGCTGGCCGAGGCCGTCCTCCAAGACCTCGGCGAGGCAGAGTTGCCCTCGTTGTACCGAAGGGTCTTCCTGAAAGAGGAGGACGGAACGGAGATCGCGATCGGCAAGGGAACGGGCCATTGGCGTTACGTCTTCACGGCCGGTGACCGCTGGCCAGGCGTCCAAGCGTTCGAGCTCGACGCGCTACCGCAGGGGTACGTGGACGAGATCGCGAGCGCCCGAACCTTCGCCTTCGCGGAGGAGGTCCCCATGATCATCCAAATGGGACTCGGGCAGGGACTGGACGACACGTCCGCCCTCATTCTCGGCATCGAGGGATACAAGAACGAGTCGCGCTTCGAGGACGAGCCAGCCCGCCACAAGCTGCTGGACCTGTGCGGCGACCTCTATCTGGCGGGAGTCCCCCTCCGGTTCCTCAACGTCGTGGCCGAGCGGTCGGGGCACCGCACCAACGTGAAGGCGGCCGAGATGCTCGCCCAAGCGATTCGCGCCTAGACCGTCACGGCGCTCGATTCCAGGGCGAAGGCGACCGCCTCGTCCTGGGTCATCGCCTCGCCCGCGGCCCAACGTTCCTCGAGCCGGTCCGCGGGAAGCGCCTGCCGGACCTTCTCAACCGCCCGGTCGTACTCGGCACGGTCAGCGGGGCGAATGGGTGAGCCGAGCTTCCGGCGCATGGCGCTCTCCGCGCCGAACAACGTCGCCGCGCGCTCCGGCTCCCCGGCCTCGGCGGCGACGTGGCCGAGGTTGTGCAGGACCACCGCGACCCCTAATCGGTCCTGCTGACCCGCCCTGATGCGAAGGCTCTCGCACTGCAGGCGAGTCGCCTCGGCGTGTTCGCCCAAGGCACTCGCCACTCCGCCGAGATTGCCCAAGGCGAACGCGGCTCCCCTTTCGTGCCCGATCTCCCGGCAGATCGCCAGGCTCTCGCCGTGATAGGCGCGGGCCGCGGCGTAGTCCTTGCGTCCGTAGGCAACGGTCCCGAGATTGATGTAGGAAACGGCGACGTCCCACTTGCTCGGCAGGGTGCGCCGGATCTCCAAACTCTCCGAGAGGTACGTTAACGCGTCCTCGTGCCGCCCTTGGTCGTGAGCCGCCAAACCGAGACCGTTGAGCGCGGTGGCGATCCCCGCGGCGTCGTCGTGGGACCTCGCTAGTTCGAGACTCTCGCGATAGGCTGCCTCCGCGCTTGGGTAGTCGCCTTGGACGTAGGCGAGCGTGCCGGCCCCATACAGGCCTCGCGCCCGAACGGAGCGGGCGCCTTCGGCCGGATGACCGGACAGGACCGTGGCCAGGTGCTGCCGTC
>Ga0164290_1000881_pt1 | contig 69669 bp, 75 predicted proteins | sample Micstemetagenome_FD_108782 | JGI IMG/M metagenome (GOLD analysis project Ga0164290, IMG submission 108782) | Contaminated culture microbial community from soil near Moab, Utah, USA - Microcoleus steenstrupii SON62 (Illumina Assembly) | ecosystem: Environmental > Terrestrial > Soil > Soil crust...
CCGCCCGCCGGAGGCGCTGCGGTAAGGCGATAAGACCGCCACCGGACGCAAGCTTCCGAACAATCTCCGCGCGGAGCGTCTGTCTGCGTCGAAACGGTAACCCACAACGAACTCCGGGCGCAGGCCCGGCGCTCCGCACGCCTTCCCACAGACCCGATGCCGTTCGTTGATGAACATGTTTGCATTATAAACTAGTCTATGAGATACGACGTTCATCCATCACGGGGAGGGCGCCATGTCGTCATCTGGAATTTCTCAAACCGACCGCCTGCACGGCCTCGACGCCCTGCGCGCGACCGCCCTGCTGCTGGGCGTGGTCCTGCACGCCTCCATGGCCTATTTTCCGGTGACGATCTGGATCGTGCCCGACACCGACAATTCGCCCGTCGCCAGCGCGATCTTCTTCGCCATCCACCTGTTCCGGATGACCAGCTTTTTCCTGATCGCCGGCCTGTTCGCCCACATGATGCTGGGCCGGCGCGGGACCCCCGGCTTCATCAGGGACCGCCTGATCCGCATCGCCGGTCCGCTGGCGGCCTTCTGGACCCCGGTCCTCGCCGCCATCATCGCCGTCCTGATCTGGATGGCCGCCATTCGCAACGGCGGCTCCATCCCGACCGACGGCCCCCCGCCGCCGCCCCTCACGGTCGCCACCTTCCCCCTGACCCACCTGTGGTTCCTCTACGTCCTGCTGATCCTCTACGCCGCCATGCTGATCCTGCGCGCGCCCTTCGCCGCCCTCGACCGCGACGGCGCCTGGGGCCGGCTCGTCGACCGGATCACGGGCGTCCTGATCGGGCCCTGGACGCCCGCCGTCCTGGCCGCGCCCCTGGCGCTCGCCTTCTGGCTGGCGCCGAACTGGATACCCTTCTTCGGCATCCCGACGCCCGACACCGGACTGGTCCCCAACCCCGTCGCCCTGACCGCCTTCGGCAGCGCCTTCGGACTCGGCTTCCTGCTGGACCGCCGCCGCGACCTGCTGGTCCGCATCGAGCGGCTCTGGCCGGTCTTCGCCGTGGCCGCCCTCGTCGTCGGAGCGGCGGCCATGATCATGGTCGGCGGCCCGGTTCCGAAGCTGGCGCCCGTGACCGACCCCGAACTGAAGGCCCCGCTGGCCGCGGTCATGGCCCTGGCCGTCTTCGCCTCGACCTTCGCCGCCCTGTCCCTGGCCCTGCGTTTCGCCTCCGGATACAGCGCCGTCCGCCGCTACCTCTCCGACGCCTCCTACTGGATCTACATCGTCCATCTGCCGCTGGTCATGGTCGGCCAGATCCTCGTCATCAACCTGACCTGGCCCTGGTTCGTGAAGCTGGCCGTGGTCATCGCCGGGACCATGGCGGTCAGCCTGCTGACCTACGAACTTCTGGTCCGCCACACCTTCGTCGGCCGCTGGCTGAACGGCCGCCGCGTGCCTTGGCGCCGCCGGCCCGAACCCGCCCTGGCCCCCGCCGAATAGCTTGCCAACCCCCGCCGGCTCGTCCACCCCATGGGCGAGCCGGCTCCGGAGAATCGCTCATGCCCGCCAAGCCCAGACTGCATTCGCCCGAGGACGATCTCGCCTTCATGCGCTCGATCGTCGAGGGCTCGGCGCGTCCGCCCGTGACCCTGGCCGTCTCCTACCTGGCCGGCGGACTGCTGTACGGCCTGCAGTGCCTGTTCCACATCGGCCAGGCGGCGGGCCTGATCCGGTGGCCGCCGGTCGCGACCCTGGCCTTCCTCGCCTCGATCAGCATCGCCTTCCTGTCGATCCTGACCTGGGCGATCCTGAAGGACCGCAAGGAGGGTCTCGACAAGCGCGGACCCCTGGCCGCCCGCAGTCTCAACGCGGCCTTCAGCGCCACCGGCATGGCCAATGTGGCGGTGATCATCATCTTCGGCGTCGGCGCCGCGCGCGACAACGACTTCGCCATCTGGCTCTACTACGCCGCCATCGTCTTCGCCCTTCAGGCCGCCGCCTGGTACATGGCCTGGATGCTGAAGCGCAGGGGCTGGATGCTGGCCACCGCCCTCGGCGGCTGGGTTACGGCGGTGGCTCTCGGCCTGCTGGTGCGCGAACCCCTGTGGTACCTCGGCGTCTGCACCGTCGCCCTGTTCGCCCTGTTCGCCTTGCCGGGCTGGATCATGTACCGCGACGCCCGCGCCGGATCGAAGGCGGCCTGATCATGGGGCTGGCCGATCTCGGACGGATCGACGACGTCATTCACGGCCGCATGCGGCTGGGGATCATGGTCTATCTGGCCGACGCCGACGCCGCCGACTTCACCGAACTCAAGACCGTGCTGGAGGCCACCCAGGGCAATCTGTCGGTCCATCTCAAGACCCTGGAAAAGGCCGGCTATGTCGCCATCCAGAAAAGCTTCCGGGACAACAAGCCCCTGACGCGGGTGGCGATCACCGATGCGGGCCGCAAGGCCTTCTCCGCCTACCTCGACGCCCTCGGCGGCCTGATCGGGGGCCGGGACGGATGAGAAAGGCCGGCGTCATCGACCCGCTGCTGCAGGCGATCTTCGGGGCCAGACCGGGCTTCGGGCCGACCCGCGTCATGGGCATCGTCAACGTCACGCCCGACAGCTTCTCCGACGGCGGCCGGCTTGCGGACGTCGAGGCGGCGGTGGCGCACGGCATGACGCTGGCGGACCAGGGCGCCGACATCCTCGACATCGGCGGCGAGAGCACCCGGCCGGGCGCCGAACCGGTCGACGCGGACGAGGAAATCGCCCGCACCCTCCCGGTCATCGAGGGCCTGCGCGCCGCCGGCTGGGCCGGGCCTATCAGCATCGACACCATGAAGCCCCGGGTCGCCCGCGCCGCCGTCGCCGCCGGCGCCGCCATGTGGAACGACGTCAGCGCCCTCGGCCACGCCCCCGACAGCCTGCAGGCCGCCGCCGACCTCGGCTGCGACGTCGTCCTGATGCACATGAAGGGCGAGCCGCGCACCATGCAGGACGCGCCCGCCTATTCCGACGTCGTCGGCGAGGTCTCCTTCTGGCTGCGCGCCCGCGCCCGGGCCGCCATGGCCGCCGGCGTGGCGCGCGAGCGGATCTGGCTCGACCCCGGCATCGGCTTCGGCAAGACGGCCGCCCACAACCTGGCCCTGACGGCGCATCTGGACCGGCTGGCGGCGACCGGCTTTCCGGTCCTGTACGGAGCCAGCCGCAAGCGCACCATCCAGTCGATCGACCCCGCCGCGACCGACCCCGGCGATCGCCTGGGCGGCTCGCTGGCCCTGGCGCTCGAGGCCGCGCGGCGCGGGGCCGCGATCATCCGCGTCCACGACGTCCGCGAGACCGTCCAGGCGCTGAAGGTCCAGGCCGCGGTGGCGGACGCCTGAGGGCGCTACAGCCCCTTTGCGTGGCGCGAACTCGTCGCCAGTTTCCCGACCAGTTCAGCCGTGATCGGCCTGCTGACCGAAAAGGTGACGCCGGTCTTCGTCGCCTTCAGCTTCAGCGACGCGATCTCGTCGGCATGGGCGGCGATCGCCCCGGCGTCGACATACAGGCCGCACTGTTTGCTGAAGGCGGCGTACCCCGCGACGATCGCGGTCCCGATCTGGAAACCGGGCATGCCGTACATCATGACCTCCCGGGCGTCCGGCAGCGCCTGCGACAGGCCGGCGCGCAGCTGACGCAGCAGGGGGCGAAGGGGCTCCGCCGCGGCGGCGATATAGGCGTCATGGTCCGTCGTCGTCATCCTGGCGCTCCGGCCTATGGCAGGTTGATCTGCCACGACACGCCGAACCTGTCCTGGGCCCAGCCGAACCGCTGCGAGAAGCCGTAATTGTCGGGCGGCATAAGCAGCTTCCCGCCCTCGCCCAACGCCGTCGTCAGGGCGTCCACCTCGTCGGCCGACTCGGCGGTCAGGAAGGTCGAGGTGGACGGGGTGAAGTCGAAATCGTGCACGGGCGGGGAGTCGTTGGCCATGATCTCCAGCCCCGCAACCGCCAGCCGCGCCATGGCCACCGTGCCGTCGGGCTTCCTGTCCATCGCCACGATCCGGGCGCCCGGAATGGCCTGGACATAGAAGTCCAGGGCTTCCTCGCATTTGCCCTGGAACATCAGAAAGGGTGCGGCGGCGGTGATCATCGGTCGTCTCCTGTGACGCGGCCCAGACTGTCGAGAATCATCGTCCAGCCCTTCGAAGCCCCCTCGACGAAGTGCGCCCATTCGGGGGGCAGGGCGTGCTCGAGTACGACCAGACAGCCGCTGCCGCGCGCCGAGAAGGTGACGGTCACCAGGACGGGCGGGTCCTCGCCGTAACGGGTTTCGAAGACGATGCGGTGCGGCCGGTCGATTTCGACGAAGGCGCCGTGGTGTTCGGCCAGTTCCTCGCCCCGCCGTTCGAAGAGTTCGATGCGACCGCCAGGCCGGGGCTCATACAGGACATGCTCCATCACGCCCGAAGGCGTGGCGTACAGCCACTCGCCCACCCGCGCCGGGTCGAGGAAGGCGTCGAACACCCGCTCGCGCGGATGGCGGAAGTGCTTTTCGACGCGAACCGTGGGTCCGGTCATGTCCGCCCCCTCCAGTCCGGGACGCGATGAGCGGCATGGGTGTCTTCGATAATGCCCGGATCAATTCCGTGTTCGAGCCAGACCTTGGCGGCCGCCATCACAAGGTTGAAGCCGCCCGTGGAATCAAGCGCCCGGGCGACGCCCGCCGGACTGTCCTCGAACCCGCGGTTCTCGACCGTGACGGAGGTGTCGCCGCCCCGGGCCTCGAACAGCCATTCGACCTCCGTGGGAACCCCGGCGGTGTCCCAGTCGATCAGGATGCGGCGGCCGGGCTCGATCGCCTTGACCAGCACGTCCGTGCCGACGCCGTACATCTCCCAGTCCCAGCGGACGCGCGCGCCGGGCTCCAGCCGTCCCGAACCGCGGGTGAACCAGAAGCGGGACGTCACCGCCGGGTCGGCGAAGGCCTCGAAAACCTCTGCGACCGGACGCCGGATCAGCATGCGCGCCGAAGCGACCGGGGCCGTCACGCCGCCCCCTCCACCCGGGCGGCGTAGGCGTCGCGCAGGGCGAACCAGCGATCCCACGACCACGGATGGCGCACGCCGCGCACGGCGTCGTCCAGACCCTCCATGTGGTGGTGCCAGCCGCTGAGCACATTGCTGCGCGCGCCGGCCCAGGATTCCGGCACGCGGTGGACCAGCGTCAGCAGGGTGCCGTCGCCGTCTGGCTCCAGCCGCCACGACACGACCGACTCCGGATTGCTTCCGAACGTGTGCTCGAAACGCGTGAAGGGCCGGGCCACCAGCACCTCGTTGGACTGCCGGCGCTTCTCCGGCGTGTCGGGCATGAAATCGTGATCGGGCTGGCGGAAATTCAGCTCCATCCGGCCGCCGGGCGTCGCCTCGATATCGGCGTCGGCCAGCCAGCACGCCAGGCCCTCGCCCGTGGTCAGCGCCGCCCACACCCGCTCGGGCGAATGGCGCAGCCGCCGCTCGAAACGCAGCTCCCAGCCGCCCTCGATCCGGCGGCAGGTTCCGGCGTCGGCGTCGAGCTGAACGGCCTCCATGGCTCCGGTCATTGCGGAAACTCCTTGTCGAGATGCGCCTCCAGCGCGTCGAGCTTGCCGGCCCACAGGCTGCGGTACCGGGCCAGCCAGACATCCAGCTCGGCCAGCGGCGCCGGATTGAGCCGATACATCCGCCGCTGGGCGTCCTTGCGCACCGTCACCAGACCGGCCTCGCGCAGCACGGATAGATGCTTGGACACCGTCGGCTGGCTGATCGGCAGGGCGTCCACGAAATCCCCGGCGGGACGCTCTCCATCCGCCAGCATCGACAGGATCGACATCCGGTGCGGTTCCGACAGGGCCTGCAGGGCGGCGTGCATATGTATCGTCTAAAGGAAATATAGATGAAACACAATATACAATCCGGCTTGCCGAGTCGCCCGCGATTGGTCATCCAGCGCGCATGACCTCGCCCCTCGGACGCGTCCTGATCATCGCCGGCTCGGATTCGGGCGGCGGGGCGGGGGTGCAGGCCGACATCAAGGCGGTGACCGCCATGGGCGGCTATGCGGCCACGGCCATCACCGCCATCACCGTGCAGAACACCTTGGGCGTCCACGGCGTCCATCCGCTGCCGCTGGATCTGATCGAGGCCCAGGCCCGGGCCGTGCTGGACGACATCGGCGCCGACGCGATCAAGACCGGCATGCTGGGATCGCGCGAGGTGGTGGAGCGGGTCGCCGCCATTCTGGACAGCAGCGCCGCCCCGGCGGTGGTCGATCCGGTCATGGTGGCCAAGGGCGGCCAAAGCCTGCTGGCCGACGACGCCGTCGGGGCCGTCAAGGCGCTGATGATCCCGCGCGCCGCCCTGCTGACCCCCAATGCGCCCGAGGCCGAGGCCCTGACCGGCCTCGATGTCTCCGATCTGGACGGCCAGCGCCGGGCGGGCGAATTCCTGCTGGGTCTGGGCGCGAAGGCGGTGCTGATGAAGGGCGGGCACATCCCGGGCGAGACCGTGGTCGACGTCCTGGTCACACCCACGGGCGAGACCCTGCTGGAAGGACCGCGCGTCGACACCCGCCACACCCACGGCACCGGCTGTACCCTGGCCAGCGCCTGCGCCGCCGGACTGGCGAAGGGCCTGCCGCTCGAGACGGCCGTGGCCGAGGCCTGGGCCTATGTGGCCGAGGCCATCCGCCGCGCCCCGGGTCTGGGCGGCGGACACGGACCGCTGGACCATGGCTGGCCGATGAGGCGCGACCGATGAGCGATCTGGAAGCGCGGCTGATCGACATCGTCCGCGCCGATCAGGCGCTGATGCACGTCCTGAAGGGCGTGCGGGATCAGGATCTGCCGGATTGGCGGATCTTCTCCGGCGCCGTCTACCAGAGCGTCTGGAACGCCCTGACCGGCCGGCCGGCGGGCTATGGCGTGCGCGACTATGACGTCGGCTATTTCGATCCCGACACCAGCTGGGACGCCGAGGACGTGATCATCAAACGCGTCGCGGCCGCCTTCGACGAGCCGTTCCGCAGCACGGTCGAGGTGCGGAATCAGGCCCGCGTCCCGATCTGGTTCCCCGCCCATTTCGGCGAGCCCTACGACCCGCTGTCGGGCACCGACGAGGCGCTGGAGCGATTCGTGTCCCCGGCCTTCGCCGTGGGGGTGCGGCTGGAAAAGGATGACTCCGTCAGTGTCGCCGCGCCGCTTGGGCTGGACGACATCTTCGCCCTGACGCTGCGGCCCAATCCGAACCGGGGCGTGGCCAGGGATTGGGCGCGCGTGATCGAGAAGGCGCGGGCGCGGTGGCCGGAACTGCGGGTTATCGAACCGGAGCGAACCTGATGCGCCAGTGGACCGTCGACGCCTTCGCCTCCGCCCCTTTCAGGGGCAATCCCGCCTGCGTGGTCGAGCCGTTCGACCGGTGGCCGTCCGACGACTGGATGCAGGCGCTGGCGAAGGAGAACAACCAGGCCGAAACCGCCTTCCTGCTCAGGACGGCCGATCCGGCGCGTTTCGGCCTGCGCTGGTTCACGCCGGGCATGGAGGTCGATCTGTGCGGCCACGCCACCCTGGCCTCGGCCCATGTGCTGCTGGCCGAAACGGGTCTCGAGGCCGGGGCCGTGACCTTCGACAGCCGCTCGGGCCCCCTGATCGTCCGGCGCGCGACGTCCGGTTACGAGATGGACTTTCCGGCCGATCCGCCGCGCCGATGCACGACGGCTCCCGCCGGCCTTACCGAGGCGCTGGGCGTCCAGCCCGTAGAGCTATGGGCGGGCCGCTATCTGGTCGCGGTGCTGGCCGACGCCGCGGCGGTGCACGCCGTCTCGCCGGACATCCGCGCGCTCGCCTCCATCCGGGGCGACGCCGGCGAGACGGGGCAGGTGATCGTCTGCGCCCTCGCCGGCGCATCCGACGACGTGGATGTGGTCGACCGTTTCTTCGCTCCGGGCTGCGGCGTGGACGAGGATCCGGCGACGGGATCGGCCCACTGCATCCTGGGGCCGCTGTACGCTGAGAAACTTGGCTGTCCGGTCGTGCGTTTCCGGCAGGTCTTCCCGGGACGGGGCGGAGACATCGAGACCGAGGTCCGCGGCGACCGGGTCCTGCTTCGCGGACAGGCGGTCACCGTGATCGAGAGCCGGCTGCGGCTGACCGCATGAGGAAAGGGCGCGACCCTTCCGGATCGCGCCCCTCGGACCTCCGGGGAGGAAGGTCGGGCCCTAGTGGCGGCGGTCGTCGTAGCGGCGACGGTCGTCGCGGTCGTGGCGTTCGGCGCGGACCTGCATCGACAGACGGTCGTAGCGACGGTCCAGCTCGGCGCGTTCACGGGCGCTCAGCCCGCCGCGCTGGTAGCTGTACTCGAGACGGACGAGCGCGTTCAGCTCGGTCTTGAGCCGCATGCCCTCGCGGCGGCTCAGCGAGCCGTTGCGCAGGCCGACGTCGATACGGCGGTCCAGCTGATACTTGCGCTGGGAGATTGACTGCCAGCCGCCGCGGTTGTCGCGGTCGCCGCGGTCGCCGCGGTATTCCTGCTCGTAGCCGCCGCCGCGATGATCGCGGTTCTGGCCTTGATAGTTCTGGGCCATGGCGGGGACCGCGACGGAGGCCGCGGCCAGGGCGATGGCGGGGATGAGGAACTTCTTCATCGTCGTCTCCTTGGCGGTTCACGCTGGACCGGGTGGCCGGCGTTGAGACGAACAAACCATTTACCAAGTGAGCCGCGTCTGAACGGGCTGTGTCAGCTGCCGTTCATCGCCGTGAAATCGTCGTAAGGCGTCCGCGCTTTCACTTCCGAGGTTGGGCAGCGCGATTGGTAAAACATGTCTATGCTGCCCGTTCAGCCCGCGTTCAGAGGCTGGAGCCTAAACCTCGAGCCATGATCCGCTTTTCCGCCATAGGACTTGCCGCCCTGATCGCCGCCGCGCCCCTGTCGCAGGCGGTCGCGCAGGACCGTCTGCGTCCCGAGCGCCCGCCGCAGCAGCAGCAGGACGAGCGCCCGCGCGTCAGCATGGGCGAGGCCGTGCAGCGCGCCTCCTCGGGCCGCCCCGGCCGTTTCCTGGGCGCCAGCGACCGCGGCGGCACCATTGTGGTGCGCTGGGAATACCCCGGCGGCCGGATCGCCGACATCATGGTGGATGGCCGCACCGGCCGCGTTATCGGAGAACGCTGAATGCGCGTGCTGCTTGTCGAAGACGATGTGGATCTGTCGCGCCAGCTGAAACTGGCCCTCGGCGACGCCGGCTACGCCGTCGACCACGCCGCGGACGGCGAGGAAGCGCATTTCCTCGGCGACACCGAACCCTATGACGTGGTGGTGCTGGACCTCGGCCTTCCCAAGATCGACGGCGTCTCGGTGCTGGAGCGCTGGCGTCGCGACGGCAAGACCACGCCGGTGCTGATCCTGACGGCCCGCGGCGCCTGGTCGGACAAGGTGTCGGGCTTCGACGCCGGCGCCGACGACTATCTGACCAAGCCCTTCCACACCGAGGAGCTTCTGGCTCGCCTGCGCGCCCTGCTGCGGCGCTCGGCCGGCATCGCCTCGGCGACCCTGTCGTGCGGCGGCCTGCGCCTCGATCCCCGCGCGGCCCGCGCCACGGTCAATGGCGAGCCCCTGCGCCTGACCTCGCTGGAATACCGGCTGCTGCACTATCTGATGATGCATCAGGGCCGGGTGATCAGCCGCACCGAACTGGTCGAGCACCTGTACGACCAGGACTTCGATCGCGACTCCAACACCATCGAGGTGTTCGTCGGCCGTCTGCGCAAGAAGATCGGCTCGGACCGCATCGAGACGGTGCGCGGCCTCGGCTATCGCCTGACGCCGCCGGCCGGGGAGTCCGAGGCGGCGTGACCGACGGGGCGGGGGGCGACGCGGCTCCGGAAGCCGCCCGGACCTGGGGCCGCTGGTTCGGCCGCCCTGGCCACAGCCTGACGCGCCGACTCATCTGGCTGGCCTCGGCCTGGATCGTCGTCGCCCTGGTCCTGACCGGCTGGACCCTGACCACCCAGTACAAGGAATCGGCCCTGCTCCGGCTGGGCAACATGCTGTCCGAGACCATCGACGAGGTGGTGATCGCGACCAATGCGGGCCCGGACGGCGTCGTCGTGGCCGAGATCAGGGACGCCCAGACGGAGCGGGCCTTCTCCGGAAAATACTGGGCCGTGGCCGAGCTGGACGGGGAGGGCGGCGTGCGCTTCATCGCCAGCTCTCCGTCCCTGGCTGGCGAACGGCTGGCCGTGCCCCCCGACCTGCCCGACCGGTTGCGGTCCGCGACGGGGACGAACATCAGCTACAACGACCCGGGCTTTCTGCGCCCCCCGCTGCGCCAGCCCCTGCGCGTCGCGGCCAGTCTGAAATCCCTGCCCGGCCGCGCCGAGCCGCTGGTCTTCATGGCCGCGATCGACCGCACCAATATCGAGAACGACACCCGTCAGTTCGCGACCTTCACCTGGACCGCCCTGCTGATCCTCGGGGTCGGGCTCGTGATCGCCGTCTTCGTCCAGGTCCAGATCGGCCTGCGCCCCCTGTTCGCCCTGCGCAACGAGATTGCCGATGTCCGCAAGGGCCGCATCGCCCGGATCGCCCGGGTCTATCCGGTCGAGATCCAGCCCCTGGCCGAACAGGTCAACCGCCTGCTGGACCACAATCAGGAAACCGTCGAACGCCAGCGCACCCATGTCGGCAATCTGGCCCATGCGCTGAAGACCCCGCTGTCGGTCATGCTGGCCGAGGCGGGAACGCAGACGGGCGACCTGCCCGACATGGTGCGCAAACAGACCGAGCTGATGAAGGCCCAGGTCGACCACCACCTGCGCCGCGCCCGCGTCGCCGCCCGCGCCCAGCTGCTGGGCGAACGCACCCCCATCGCCGAGGTTCTGGACGAACTGGCGGTCATGCTGGAGCGGGTGTTCGAGACCAAGGGCGTCGAGATCGACTGGCGCGCGCCCGACGAACTGGGCTTCCGCGGCGAGCGGCAGGACCTGCAGGAAATCCTCGGCAACCTGATCGAGAACGCCTGCAAATGGTCGAAGCGCCGGGTGCGGATTTCGGCCGGCCCGACCGGTCTGGGCCAGATGGTGGTGGTGGTCGAGGACGACGGCCCCGGCCTGCCCGCCGAACAGCGCGAGGCCGCCCTTGAGCGCGGCGCGCGGATGGACGAGACCACGCCGGGCTCGGGCCTGGGCCTGTCCATCGTGGTCGAACTGACGCGCGCCTATGGCGGCCGCATCACCCTGGCCGACAGCGATCTGGGCGGGTTGAAGGTGCTGCTGGAATTGCCCGCCGCCGAAGCCTGACCGCACCCGCCCGGACAGCGCTTGTTAACCCTGACTGTGCAGTGTGGGAGACGGCCGGGCGTCTTCCGGTCCAGGGATTGCTGAATGTCGGGGCTGACCGTCGCCCACAAAGTCGCGCTCGCCGCCATGCTTGAGCGGTGTCCCGACGCTATGCTCAAGACCGTGGCTTCCGCCGTCGCGCCCCTGCCGGGCGGCCGGGCGGCCGAGCTGCGCATGATGCTGGCCGACGAACAGCGCGACCGCGTACGCCGCCAGTTCGTCATGGCCCCGCTGGTTCCCATGTTCCGGGCCCGACCCGACGGCATCCAGGCCCTGTCCTTCCCGCCCGCGGTTCTCGCGCGCCTGTGGAAGGCGGCCAGCAACCGCGAACCCGAGCTGCTGCCCCGCCTCGACGGCGAGGAACCCTCCGTCATGGTCGCCAACCGCATCTGCCTGGCCGCCGCCGCCATCGTGCGCGACAAGCCGGACCTGATCTGGCCGGGCGGGGACGATCCGGCCCGGCTGACCGGTCTCGAGGATCTGGCGGCCTGCCTGGACCTGTCGCACATGGCCCGGCGCGGCCTGCCGTCGCTGGAAGTCTGGCTCAAGCGTCCCGACGGCGACCAGGTCGCCGAACTGCGGCTGTTGCTCAAGGATTGCGCCGGCATTCGCACGGACGGGGCCCAGCGCGTCCTGGAGATACTGTTCTCCCATCTGGAAGACGCGGTCCTGATCCTGCGCATCCTCACCCAGACCTCCAGCGCGGTCGAGCAGGAGGACTTCCTCAGCGCCTCCGAACTGGCCGGCTTCGTCGACCGGCTGATCGCCGGCGTCGACGTGCGCGCGGCCCGGATCGCGGCCTTCAAGCCCGCCGCCGACATCGCCCAGGTCAAGGACGTCATGGCCGACCTGACCTGGTGCGCCAATGTGCTGGGCGAGTTGGACGTGACCCTGACGCTCAATCCGCTAAGTCCATGGGGCAAGTCGGTTCGCGACGGGCGCGTCATGATCGCCGGACGGCTGTCCGCCCTGCTGCGCGCCGCCGACAAGGCCGTGGATCAAGCCCTGCCCTGGGAGCGGGTCCAGACCACGGGCCGCATGACCCGCAACGCGCCGCAGCTGGACGCCCCCATCGACGGCGACACCGTCATGGCCGCGCGCAGCCTGCTGCGGCTGGTCGGCTCGGTCCGGGGACCGGCCTCGACCTTCGGCTGCGAATCCGACCGCAAGGGCTTGGTCGAGGCCCTGACCGCCCGTCTGACCGACTACGCCGATCAGGTCCTGCGCATGATCAACGACGGCGAGGCGCCCGACGAAGCCCGGGCCATGAAGGTCATGGCCTTCACCGCCCAGTGCCTGGATCTGATCGCCGCGACCGAGGCCGCCCGCACGGTGCGGCGTCGGGCCGCGGTGGCCGGAGGCCCTTCAAGCGCCGGCGGGGCCTCGTCGCGGGCCGCCTGATCCGCTACAGCGCAGGCTGATGACGGTTTTCTGGATCATGACTGCGCTGATCACGGCGCTGGCCGGCCTTCTGGTGCTGGCCGGCGCCCGGCTCGGCGCGGACGACGGCGAGGATGTCGCCGGCCTGACCGCGGCCGCGGAAATGGCCGAGCTGGACCGGCTGAAGGCCCGCGGACTGCTGGACGAGGCCGGCTGGACCGCGGCGCGCGCCGAGGCCGGCCGCCGCATCCTGTCGGCCGAACGCGAGGCCGTCCCCGTCCGGGCGGGCGCGCACGACCGGTTTGTGGTGCTGGCCGGGGTGGGGGTCGCGGCCGTCGCCGCCCTGGGCCTCTACGCCGTCGCCGGAACGCCCGGCCTGCCGGATCAGGCCTATGAGCGCCGCGTCGACGACTGGATGACCGATCTGGACACGCTCGAGGCGCCGCAGATCGCGGCGGTGGCCGCCCGCGTCGTGCGCGAACGGCCCGGGGATCACCAGGCCCTGACCATGCTGGGCGCCGCCCGTTTCGAGGCCGGCGACCCCATCGGCGCGGCCTCGGCCTTCCGTCGGGCCCTGGCCCTGAGGCCCGACGACGCGCAGAGCTGGGCCCGGCTGGGCGAAAGTCTGGTCCGCGCCAACGCCGGAAGCGTCGACGGCGACGCCGAGGCCGCCTTCCGCGAAGCCCTGCGCCTTGACCCCGGCCAGCTCGGGGCCCGCTACTTCCTCGGCGAGGCGGCCCTGGCCCGCGACGACGTCGCCGGGGTCCGGGCGATGTGGGGTCCGCTGATCGCCGCGCTCGACCCGTCCGATCCGCGTCGCACAGGTCTCGAGAGCCGCATGGCGAGGGCGGGATCGTGAGCTGGCTTCCGAAATCGCCCAAGGCGCGCCGCCGCCTGTGGGTCGTCGCGGCCGTGGCGCCGGTGCTGGCGCTGGCCGTCGGCCTGTCGCTCTACGCCATGCGCGACAGCGTCACCTTCTTCTTCTCCCCGTCAGAGGCCACCGAGGCCAAAGCCCCCGCGGGCCGCGTCGTCCGCCTGGGCGGTCTGGTCGAGACCGGCAGCGTGAAGCGCGGCGCGGACGGTCAGGTCGTCTTCTCGGTCACCGACAACGTCGCCGCGACCCGCGTCGTCTATCAGGGCGACCTGCCTGACCTGTTCCGCGAGGGGCAGGGCGTGGTGGCCCAGGGCGCCTTCCTGCCCGATCGCTCGTTCCGCGCCACCCAGGTGCTGGCCAAGCACGACGAGAAATACATGCCGCGCGAAGTCGCCGAGCGGCTGAAGGCCAAGGGCGAATGGCGTCCCGAAGCCGGTGCGGGTGCGGGGACTCCGCGCCCATGATCGTCGAACTGGGCGCCTTCGCCCTCGTCCTCGCCCTGGTCCTGTCGGTGCTGCAGACCGCCCTGGCCGCGGCCGGCCGGATGCGCCGCAGCCCGGTGCTGGCGGGCGCGGCCATCGGCGCGGCCATCGCCGCCGCGGGCGCCGTCGCCGTCGCCTTCAGCGCGCTGATCTACGCCTTCGTGGCGTCGGACTTCTCCGTCGCCAACGTCGCGGCCAACAGCCACACCGACAAGCCGATGCTCTACAAGGTGGCCGCGGCCTGGGGCAGTCACGAAGGCTCGCTGATCCTGTGGTGCCTGGTCCTGACCGTGTTCGGCGCGGCCCTGGCGCGGGCCCGCAACCTGCCGTTCGGGCTCAAGACCTCGGCCGTGGCGGCCCAGGGGATGCTGGGCGTCCTGTTCCTCGCCTTCGCCGTCTTCACCTCCAACGCCTTCGAGCGGCTGAACCCCGCCCCCTTCCAGGGCGCGTCGCTGAACCCGCTGTTGCAGGACCCCGCGCTCGCCTTCCATCCGCCGCTGCTCTACTGCGGCTATGTCGGATTTTCGGTCTGTTTCTCCCTGGCCGTCGCCGCCCTGGTCGAGGGCCGCGCCAACGCCAGCTTCTGGCCCGCCTGGGGTCGCTGGGTCCGGCCCTGGGCCCTGGCCAGCTGGGCCTTCCTCACCGTCGGCATCACCCTCGGCGCCTTCTGGGCCTATTATGAGCTAGGCTGGGGCGGCTGGTGGTTCTGGGACCCGGTCGAGAACGCCAGCTTCATGCCGTGGCTGGCCGGCGCCGCCCTGCTGCACAGCGCGGTGGTGACCGAACGGCGCGGGGCGCTGGCGGGCTGGACCACCTTCCTCGCGCTGCTGGCCTTCACCTTCTCCATGCTGGGCGCCTTCCTCGTGCGCTCCGGCGTCCTGACCAGCGTCCACGCCTTCGCCGTGGATCCCGAACGCGGCCTGATGCTGCTGGCCATACTCGGCGCCACGGCCGGCGCGGCCTTCGCCCTGTTCGCCTGGCGGGCGCCGCAGCTGAAGGGCGGCGGCCAGTTCGCCCCGGTCAGCCGCGAGGGCGCCCTGGTCCTCAACAACCTGTTCCTGACCGCGGCCTGCGCCACCGTGCTGCTGGGCACCCTCTATCCGCTGATCCTCGAGGCGGCGAACGGCGCGACCATCTCGGTCGGCCCGCCCTATTTCGCCCTGACCTTCGTTCCCCTGATGGCCGTCGCCTTCCTGATCCTGCCCGCCGGGCCGCTGCTGGCGTGGAAGCGCGGCGACCTGAGGGGCGTGGGCCAGCGTCTGGCCGTCGCCGCCGGCCTCGCCATCCTGGTCGCCCTGGCCGGATGGATGGCGTTCGAGCCGCGCAAGGCCCTGTCCGCGGCCGGCGTCGGCCTCGGCGGCTGGCTGGTGCTGGGCGCCCTGGCCGAGATCGCCGAACGCATCCGGCTGTTCCGCGCGGGACCGGCCGAGAGCCTGCGCCGCGCGCGCGGCCTGCCGCTGGGCGCCTGGGGCACGGTCCTGGCCCACGCCGGGCTGGGGGTGTTCGTCCTCGGGGCCGTGGTCGAGACCGGCTACCGCGTCGAGGCGGCGCGGACCGTGGCCGTGGGCGAGACCGTGACCGCCGGGCGCTACAGCGTGCGGCTGGACGGCGTCCGCATCGTCGAGGGCCCCAACTATCTGGCCGAGCAGGGCCGGCTGACCGTGTCGCTGAACGACGGCGGCGCAGCGCGCGTCGTCACGGCCGAGCGCCGCTTCTTTCCCGCCGGGGGCCAGACCACGACCGAGGTCGGGCTGGACTTCCGGGGTCTCGACGACGTCTACGTCGTGCTGGGCGAGCGCGGCCGGACCGCCGCCGGCGCCCCGGCCTGGAGCGTGCGCGTCTGGTGGAACCCCTGGGCGCGGCTGATCTTCCTCGGGCCCGCGTTGATGGCGCTGGCCGGCGTCCTGTCCCTGCTCGACCGGCGGCTTCGCCTCGGCGTGAGCAGGCGGAAGGCGGCGTCGTGAAACGCGCCCTGCTCATCGCTTTGGCCGCCGTCGGCCTGATGGCCGCCGAGCCCCCGCCCGCGCCGGATCGGCCCCTGCCGGACGCCGCCCAGGAAGCGCGCGCCAAGGCCCTGTTCGACGACATCCGCTGCGTCGTCTGCCAGCACGAGGCCATCGCCGACAGTCCCGCCGGCATCGCCGCCGACATGCGCCAGCTGGTCCGCGAGGAGATCGCCGCCGGCCGCACCGACGCCGAGGTGCGCGAGGATCTGGTGCGCCGCTACGGCGACTTCGTCCTGTTCAAACCGCCGGTGCGGGCCGGGACCTGGCTGCTGTGGTTCGGGCCGCTGGCCGTCCTGCTCGCCGTCGGCGCGGGCCTTCTGGCCCTGGCGCGGCGGCGTCGCGACGAGACCCCGGCCCTGTCGGCCGAGGAAGAGGCCCGTCTGGCCGATATTCTCGCTTCCGAAGCGGATCGCCGCGATCCTGACGCAAAGGCGTCTGACGACTGACGTGCGGCGGGACCTATCATCGCGCGATGCGTTGGTGAAAGCGTTCACCGTCCTGTATTTATAGTCGAAACGGGCGTTCTCGCCCGAAAGGATCGCAAAGAACTCCATGATGAAACGCAAGGAATTCATGCTCGGGGCCGTCGCCGGCCTGGCCTTCGCCGCCGCCGCCACAGCCGGCGGGGTGATCGACTGGCCGACCGCCGAGGCCGGCCCCGTCGCGGGCGCCAGCGGCCGTCTGGCTCCCAGCGCCGGCGGCGCCGGCCTGGCCTTCGCGCCGCCGCAGGGCGCGCCCCTCAGCTTCGCCGACATCTTCGCCCAGGTCGCGCCCGCCGTGGTGCAGATCGAGGTCCGGACCCGGGTCCAGCGGCCCAACATGATCCAGATTCCCGGCATGCCCTTCGCCATTCCGAATCCCAACGGAAGTCCGGGCGGCGAGGACGAGCCGGAGGGCGAGGACGGAGATGGGCTGACCGCCCTCGGCGCCGGCTCCGGCTTCTTCATCTCCGCCGACGGCTTCATCGCCACCAACAATCACGTGGTCGCCGACGCCACCGAGATTCGGGTCAAGCTGGCGGACGGCCGCGAGATGGAAGCGCGCCTCGTGGGACGGGACCAGGCCACCGATCTCGCTGTCATCAAGGTCGAGGGCGCCGATTTTCCTTTCGTCTCGTTTGAGGAACAGGCCCAGCCCCGGGTCGGTGACTGGGTTATCGCCGTCGGCAACCCCTTCGGGCTGGGCGGTACGGCGACCGCGGGCATCGTGTCGGCCCTCGCCCGGCAGAACGTCGACGACCAGACGGCCCAGTATGTCGATTTCCTCCAGATCGACGCAGCCATCAACCGGGGCAACTCGGGCGGTCCGACGTTCGACATCTACGGCCGGGTCATCGGCGTGAACTCGGCGATCTATTCGCAGACGGGCGGATCGGTCGGGATCGGTTTCGCCATTCCGGCGTCCATCGCCAAGGGCGTGACGGAACAACTGATGCGGAACGGCCGCGTCGAACGCGGCTATGTCGGCCTCGGTCTGCGGACCTTGAGCCCCGACGGCTGGGAAGCCCTGGGCCAGCCCCGCGACTTCAAGGGCGCTCTGATCGAGAGCGTCACGGAGGGCGCGCCCGCCGCCCGCGCCGGCGCGCAGATCAATGACTTTGTCGTCTCCGTCAACGGCGAGCCCGTCGAGGACAGCACCGAGGCTTCCCGGCTCGTCGGCCGGGCCAGACCCGGCGAGACCATCCGCCTCGAGGTGATCCGCGACGGTCGCCGGCAGACGCTGAACATCCGGTCCGGCACCCGTCCGCCGGAAGAAGAGCTGCTCGCCGAGGATGGTTCGGGTCCGGGAAGCGCGACCCCCGTCCAGCCCCCTGCCGCCCAGGCGGAGCCGGTGGAAGGTCTCAGCGTGGCGCCGCTGACGCCGGCCCTGCGGTCGCGCTATGAGCTGCCTGACAACGTCAATGGCGTCCTGATCACCAACGTGGCCCGCTCCACCCCGGCCGCGCGCCTTGGTCTGCGGGCCGGTTTTGTCATCACCCGCGTGAACACCCGGAACGTGACGTCCGCCGCCGACCTTCGGGCGGTCGTCGCGGCCGCGAAGCAAGCCGGCCGACCCAGCGTGCTGCTGTTCATCCGCACCCCGCAGGGCAATGTCGTCGCGCCGTTGAAGTTTGACGACGGCGAGTGATCACGACTCTGAACAAGCCTTAACTGCCCCCATCGCCGCCGATGCGCTAACATCGGCGGCGATTCCGCATCTGAGGGGCTGATTCCATGCGCATTCTGGTGGTCGAGGACGACGCCGAGGCCGCGACCGCAATGGTCCGTGGCCTGACCGAGGCGGGCCATGAGCCCACCCACGCCGTCGACGGCGCCTTCGGCCTGCTGGAGGCGCAGAAGGGCGGCTACGACGTCTATGTCGTCGACCGGATGATGCCCCGCCTCGACGGCATCGGCATGGTCGAGACCCTGCGCAAGGACGGCGACCAGACCCCGGTGCTGTTCCTGTCCGCCCTCGGCGAGGTCGAGGACCGCGTCACGGGCCTGAAGGCCGGGGCCGACGACTATCTGGTCAAGCCCTACGCCTTCTCCGAACTGATCGCCCGCGTCGAGGCCCTGTCGCGCCGCCGCGAGACCGGCTCGGTCGCCACCATGCTGAAGGTCGGCGATCTGGAGATGAACCTGATCTCCCGCTCCGTGCACCGCGCCGGCCGCGAGATCGACCTGCAGCCGCGCGAATTCCAGCTGCTGGAGTTCCTGATGCGCCACGCCGGCCAATCAGTGACAAGGACGATGCTGCTGGAGAAGGTCTGGGAATATCATTTCGACCCCCAGACCAATGTCATCGACGTCCACATCAGCCGCCTGCGCGCCAAGATCGACAAGGGCTTCGATCACGCCATGCTGCAGACCGTGCGCGGGGCGGGCTACCGGCTGGAGCCCTGACGGCAGGCTGTGAAACTTCCTTCCCTCCTTCGCCGCACGCCCTTCCGGCTGACGCTGCTGTTCCTCGCCATGTTCGCGGCGGCGGCCAGCGCGATTCTGGCCTGGGTCTATTTCGCCTCGGCGTCGGAGGCGCGCACCAAGGCCGAGCGCGACGTGCGCGGCGAGATGCAGGTGCTGACCGGCATCTACAAGGAACGCGGCTTCGACGCCCTGAACATGGCGCTGATCGACCGGACCCTGCGCGACAACTCCTTCCTCTATCTGCTCAAGAACCCCGACGGTAGCCAGGTCACCGGCAGCCTGACCGACTTCCCGCTCGAGGCGCCGGAGGGGGGCCAGCAGTGGGTGACCTCGACCTTCACCGAAACCGACGCGGACGGCCGGGTGCGCCGGCCCCAGATGCGCGGCGTCCAGACCCGGCTCGCGGGCGGAGGCATGCTCTTCGTCGGCCAGTCGCTGAGCGACACCGAGGCCTATCTGGGTCGCCTGACCCAGGCGCTGTGGACGGCCATGGGCATCGTGCTGCTGCTCGGCCTCGGCGGAGGACTGCTGGTCAGCCGCAATCTCGAACGGGCCATGGGCCGGCTGGGCAGGGTCGTCACCTCGGTGCAGGAGGGCGATCTGAAGGCCCGCGTACCGGTCCGCAACTCGGGCGACGAACTGGACGAACTGGGCGCCGGCCTGAACACCATGCTGGACCGGCTGGAGGGCTCCATGGCCTCCATCCGCCACGCCGGCGACGCCATCGCCCATGACCTGCGCTCGCCCCTGACCCGCATGCGGGCCAAGCTGGAAGTGGCCCTGATGGACGCCGAGGCCGGCAAGATCGACGGCGTCGACGCGGTCCAGCTGGCGCTGGACGAGGCCGACAGCCTGCTCAAGACCTTCAACACCGTCCTGGCCATCGCTCGGCTGCAGGCGGCGGCCGGCCGCACGCCGGATCCGAAGGTGTTCGACGCCGCTGACCTGGCCGCCGACATGGCCGAGCTGTACGAGCCCGCCAGCGAGGACAAGGGTCTGGAATTCTCGGCCGAGATCGAGCGCGGCCTGATGGTCGAGGGCAACCAGCCCTTCCTCGCCCAGGCCCTGGCCAACATCATCGACAACGCCATCAAATACACCCCGACCGGCGGCGCCGTGATGCTGCGCGCCCGGCGCCGCTCCTCCGGCGAGATCGAATATTCGGTCACCGACACCGGCCCCGGCGTGCCCGAGGAAGACCGCGAACGGGTCATCGAACGCTTCGTCCGTCTGGACAACAGCCGCACCGAGGCCGGTTCCGGTCTGGGCCTGTCGCTGGTGGGCGCCGTCATGGAGGCCCACGGCGGCCGCATCATTCTGGACGAGGGCCCCGGCGCCTACGGCGGCTTCGGACCGGGCCTGAGGGTCGCCCTCGTCCTGCCGGCGGCGGAATGACCGACGCCCTGGGCCCGCGTCTGGGCGCCTGCGGTCCCGTCATCGACGCCGCCGCCGCCGACCGGGCGCTGGAACGCCTGAACGAAGCCGCCGCGGAGGGCGGCTGGACCTCGACTCTTGAGGCCGCCTGGAGCGCCCTGGCCCCGGCCTTCGCCGCCTCCCCCTATCTGTTCGGCCTCGCCCGCCGCTGGCCCGATCGCCTGCGCGCGGTGCTGGAGGACAGTCCCGCCGACCGTCTGGCCGGCCTGCTCGCCGACACCGAGGCCCTCGCGGGCGGCGCCGACGACGTCCGCGCGCCCCTGCGCCGGCTGAAGGGCGAGCTCCATCTGCTGACCGCCCTGTGCGACCTCGGCGGGGTCTGGGATCTGGACGCCGTGACCGGGGCCCTCAGCCGGTTCGCCGACGCCTCGACCCAGGCCGCCCTGCGCGCCATCGCCCACGACCAGCGCGAACGCGGCAAGCTGGTCTCGGCCCCCGACGACCCGCGCGGCCCCATCCCGGGCCTGTTCGGCCTCGCCATGGGCAAGCACGGGGCCTTCGAGCTCAACTACTCCTCCGACATCGACATCAGCCTGTTCTGGGAGCCCGCGGCGCTGGAGAGCGCCCTACCCGAAGGCGTCGAGCCGCAGCGATTCCTCGACCGCATCGCCCACGCCCTGTCGGCCCTGATGCAGGAGCGGACCGGGGACGGTTACGTCTTCCGCGTCGATCTGAGACTGCGGCCCGATCCGTCCTCGACCCCGCCGGTCGTCGCCGTGCCCTTCGCCCTGTCCTACTACGAGGGCGTCGGCCAGAACTGGGAGCGGGCGGCCTTCATCAAGGCCCGCGCCATGCTGGGCGACATCGGCGCCGGACGCGACTTCCTGACGGCCCTGACGCCCTTCATCTGGCGGCGCAGCCTCGACTTCCCGGCCATCCTCGACATCCAGTCGATCAAGCGGCAGATCCACGTCCACAAGACCGGCGAGGGGCTGGACGCGGCCGGCGCCAATCTGAAGCTGGGCCGCGGCGGCATCCGCGAGATCGAATTCTTCGTCCAGACCCAGCAGCTGATCCTCGGCGGCCGCGACCCCGTTCTGCGCAACCCCCGCACGGTCGAGGCCCTGGCCCTGCTGCGCGACGCCGGCCACGTCAGCGCCGGCGCCTGCGCCGAACTTACGGCCGCCTACGACCGGCTGCGCATGCTGGAGCACCGGGTCCAGATGCTCGACGACGAGCAGACCCACACCCTGCCCGTCGATCCGGTCCGCCGGGCGATGGTCGCCGCCCTCGCCGGTCAGGGCGATCTGACCGCCTTCGACTCCGGGGTCGAGGCGCTGCTGGTCGGGGTCAACCGCCGCTACGGCGAACTGTTCGAGGGCGAGGAGGCCTTGTCGTCGCCCTATGGCTCCCTGGTCTTCACCGGCGTGGAGAACGACCCCGAGACCCTGCTGACGCTGGAGCGGATGGGGTTCGCGGAACCCGCGGGTGTGGCCGACACGATCCGCAGCTGGCACCACGGACGCATTCCCGCGACCCGGTCGGCGCGCGGGCGCGAGCTGTTCACCCGCCTGGCGCCCCGCCTGCTGACCCTGCTGGCCGACACCGGAGCCGCCGATGCGGCCTTTCGCCGGTTCGCGGTCTTCTTCGCCGGCCTCAGCGCCGGGGTGCAGGTCCAGGCCCTGTTCCTCGCCCAGCCGAAACTGTTCGAACAGGTCGTCGGCGTCATGGCCTTCGCGCCGCGTCTGGCGCGGACCCTTGGCCGCTATCCGACGGCCCTGGACAGCATGCTGGACGCCCGCTTCGCCCGGGTGATTGACGAGGATTCCGGCGTCGTCGACCAGCTGATGGCCGAGACGGCCGCGGCGCCGGACTTCGAATCCGCCCTGGACGTCGCCCGGCGCATGCACCGCGAACAGATGTTCCGCATCGGCATCCAGACCATCAGCGGCCGCGCCGATCCCGAGGCCGCGGGCCGCGCCTGCACCGCCATCGCCGATGCGATCATCAGCGCCCTGGCCCCCGCCGCCATGGCCGAGGCCGTACGCCAGGGCGGCGCCCTGCCCGGCGGCGCGGCGGCCGTGATCGCCCTGGGCAAGGCGGGTTCGCGCGAGATGACCGCCAGCTCGGACCTCGACCTGATGACCGTCTACGCGGCGCCGGAAGACGCCGTATCGGACGGCAAGGGGTGGGCGGCCGGGGTCTTCTATTCCCGCTTCACCCAGCGGCTGATCGCGGCCCTTTCGGCCCATACGGCCGAGGGCGGACTGTACGAGGTCGACATGCGGCTGCGCCCCGGCGCGGCCAAGGGCCCGGTGTCGCTCAGGCTGGAGGCGATCCAGGACTATTACGCCGCCGAGGCCGACACCTGGGAGTTCATGGCCCTGACCCGGGCCCGGGTGGTCTGGACCGACGATCCCGCCTTCGGCGCGCGGGTCGAGGCCGCGATCGAGGCCATGCTGCGCCGGCCGCGTCCCGGGGTGGACGTCGCCGCCGACGCCCGGCGCATGCGCGACCTGATGGCCCGCGAGCGGCCGGGGCAGGGGTTCTGGGACCTGAAACTGTCGCCCGGCGGCCAGGTCGACGCCGAATTCGTCGCCCAGGCCGGGCAGCTGGCCGGCGCCTCGACCGGTGGCCCGCTGACGGTGTCGACGCTGGACGCCCTGTCCAATGAACCGGCCCTGGCCTCGGCGTGGCGGCTGCAGCAGTCGCTGAACCAGATTCTCGGCGCCGCCTTCGACGACAAGCCGGATCCCGACGAGGAACCCGAGGGTTTCCGACAGCGCCTGGCCGAGGCCGGGGGCGCCCCCGATTTCGAGACGCTGAAGGCGCAACTCGTCGAAGTCCGGGCCGCGGCCCGGGCCGCCTTCGAACTTGCCCTGCCGCCCGTCCGCGACGGAGACTGACCCGGTCCCCGTTTGAGTCTCCGGACAGGGACGAAACGGCCGCGTCGGGCGGCCATGGAGATCATCCGATGAGAAAGACATTTCTGGCCGGCGCCCTCGCCGCCCTCACGGTCGCCGCAGCGGGCGGCGCCGCCATGGCCCAGCAGGCTTCGGCCCAGACGCCGCGCGCCATGCGGGCCGACGCCGACGGCGACGGCCGCATCAGCCAGGCCGAGTTCGTGGGCCGGCGCGTGGAACGCCTGACCGCCGCCGACGCCAACCGCGACGGCTCGGTCGCTCCCGAGGAAATGCGCGCCGCCTTCCAGGCCCGCTCCGCCGAACGCGCCGACGCCCGCTTCCAGCGTCTGGACGCCGACCGCGACGGCTCCATCAGCCGCGCCGAGTTCGACGCCCCCCGCGCAGCCCAGGCCGGCGCTCGCGCCGAGGCCCGCCCGCAGCGCGCCGCCCGCATGCATCGCGGCGCGGCCCGCATGGCCCACCGCGGCCAGCGCATGCAGGCCCGCGGCCCCATCTCGATCGCCGAGGTCCAGGGCAAGGCCGAACAGGCCTTCACCCGCCTGGACGCCGACCATGACGGCTTCGTCACCGCCGCCGAACGTCAGGCGGCGGCCCAGGCCTTCCGCGAGCAGCGCCGCGGGCAGATGACGGAACGCCGCGCGGCCCGTCAGGCGCAAAGGCAGGCGTCGCCTCCGGCTCCCGCTTCGGAGTAAGGAAGATGGGCGGGGCGACGGTCAGGGACCGAACGACCCTTTCGCGAACCACGGGAGAGGGGCTGATTGGCGTTGGTCGCCGACCCGGACGAGGATCTGGTGCGCCGCGTGGGTCAGGGCGACCCCGCGGCCATTCAGGCCATGGTGGCGCGCAAGCTGCCGCGGATGCTTGCGCTCGCCCAGCGGATGCTCGGCGACGCCGCCGAGGCCGAGGATGTAGCCCAGGACGCCATGCTGAGGGCGTGGAAGCAGGCGCCCCGCTGGAAGCCGGGGCAGGCCAAGTTCGACACCTGGCTGCACCGGGTGGCTCTGAACCTCTGCTACGACCGGCTGCGCCGGCGGCGCGAGGTTCCGACCGAGGCTCCGCCGGACCGGCCCGACGACGGCCCGCCTCCGGACCGGGGCCTGATGGCGGCGGACGTGGGGGCGCGGGTGAATACGGCGCTGGCGCGTCTGCCCGATCGTCAGCGAGAGGCGGTCGTCCTGTGTCATTATCAGGAGCTGACCAATATCGAGGCCGCGGCGCTGATGGAGATCAGCGTCGATGCGCTGGAAAGCCTGCTGTCGCGTGGACGGCGGGCGTTGAGACTGGCCCTGGCCGATATGCGGCCCGGCGCTGAAGGAGTTTGAGAGCGATGACATCCGAACGGTTCCTCGCCCTGATCGCCGCCTGGGGCGCCGATGCGCGCCGCTGGCCCGAGAACGAGCGCGCGGCGGCGAAAGCCCTCGTCGCGGCGGATCCGGCCGCCGTTCATGCGGCCCTCGCCGAGGCGGATGCGATCGACGCCCTGCTGCACCTTTCGCCGTCTCCGCAACCGTCCATGGCGCTGCGCGACCGGGTCATCGCCTCCGCCGCCGAGGCCGGGCTGAAGGCGCGGCGCGAAGGCCGCCGCTGGCTTGACCGCCTGGCGCTCGCCATGGGCGCGGGCTGGGCCGTGGCCGCCTGCGCGGGCGTGGCCGCCGGCGTCATCATGACCGGCCACCTGACCGCCGACGCCCAGGCCGACGCGGTGCTGTATCAGGCGTCGCTGATGGCCGTGGATGACACCGAGGTGCTGGGATGACGCCGCGAACGCTGAAGATCGCCCTGGCCGTCTCGGTGGCCCTGAACCTGTTCGCCATCGCGGCCGGAACAACCCTGTACGTCGCCCGCCACCAGTTCGAGAAGGGGGTCGCAGCCCAGCACAGCCCGCCGCGCACGGGCTCGCCCATGGCGCTGATCGGCCAGCTGGATCCGGCCGTGCGCGACCGGGTGCGCGACACCCTGCGCGCCTCGGCCATGACGGCGCGTCCGGACTTCAATGAAACCCGCCAGAAGCGGCGCGAGGCCGTCGCCATCGCCCGGTCCGACACCTTCGACAGCGCCCGGGTCACCGCCCTGCTGGCGGAATCGCGCGAGGCCGAAATGCGGGGCCGCGCCCGGCTGGAAGCCGACGCCGTCGCCGTTCTGGCCACCCTGGAGCCGGCCGATCGCAAGGCCCTGTCGGAAATCCTGACCCGTCGCGGCCGTGTCGTCGTGCGCCGCGACAATGAGGAAAAGAAGGCCGCGGCTCCGGCCAACTGACCGGCTTCAGGCGGCGCGGGCCTGTTCGGTCTGCGCCCCGTCGGGCCGCCGGATCGGCAGGACGAAGCCCACCGTGGTGCCGCGTCCGGGCTCGCTGGCGATGGTCAGGGTCCCGCCGTGCAGCTCTATCAGCGACTTGGTCAGGGCCAGGCCCAGGCCGGTCCCCTGGGTCGTCTTGGAATGCTGGCCCTCGACCTGTTCGAACGGCCGCGCCAGCCGGTCCAGATCCTTCTCGGCGATGCCTATGCCGGTGTCGGTCACGGCCACCCGCACCCGGTCGTCGTCCTCGCGCGTCAGGGCCACGACGATGTCGCCGCCCTCGGGCGTGAACTTCACCGCGTTCGAGATCAGGTTCAGCACCACCTGTTTCAGGCCGCGATAGTCGGCGTCGATCTCGGGCATCTCCGGAGCGTCGACCAGCAGGTTCAGCCCGGCCTCCTGGATCTTGCCGCGCATCAGCCGGGTGGCGTCCTCGACCACCTCCTTCAGCGACACGGACTCATAGTGCAGCGTCAGCTTGCCGGCCTCGATCTTGGCCATGTCGAGGATATCGTTGATCAGGCTCAGCAGATGCTGGCCCGACTTCAGTATGTCGGCCGCGTATCCCTTGTACCGGGCGTCGCCCAGCGGGCCGAACATCTCGCCGGCCATGATCTCCGAGAAGCCGTTGATGGCGTTCAGCGGCGTCCGCAGCTCATGGCTCATATTGGCCAGGAACTCGGACTTGGCCTGGTTCGCGGCCTCTGCCCGGGTCATGGCGACCTCGTATTTGCGCGCCAGCAGCGACAGCCGCTCCTCGCGGTCTTCCAGCTCGGTGATGGTGACGTGCAGCCGTTCGGTGGCCCGCTGGCGCTCGGCCTCCTTGCGCTTGATGGCCGTGATGTCCGCCGCCGTCACCACCGAGCCGCCGTCCGAGGTGAAGCGTTCGACCAGCTGCAGCCAGCGGCCGTCGTTCAGCTCGATCTCGCGCGCGCCCGCCCGTCCGCCCGTCGCCGGCTGGTCCGAGGTGATGGCCAGGGCGGCGATCCGGTTCAGGTCCTGTTTGAAGGCCCCGCGGCGCACCACCCCCTCCTCGAAGCCGAAGGCGTCCTGGAAGGCCTGGTTGGACAGGATCAGCCGGCCCTGCTTGTCGAACAGGACGAAGGCGTCCGACACGCTCTCGATCCCGTCCCGCAGCCGGCTCTCGGCCGCCTGGGCCTGGGCCTTGGCGCGGCGGGCCTCGGTGGTGTCCAGGGCCACGCCCAGAACGCTGGTGAAGCCGTCCTCGCCCCGGTCGCCGCGCGCCTGGCCCCGGGCGTCGATCCAGCGGGCCTTGCCCTGGGCGTCCGCCACCGGAAAGCTGACGTCGAAGGTGCCGAAGGTCTGGGCCTGCCGCAGGGCGTGCAGCACCGCCTCGTGATAGCGCGGATGGATCCGGGCCAGCATCTCGTCGGTGGTGACCGAGCCCCGCTGCTCCAGCCCCATCAGCTGGGCCATATAGTCCGAGATGGTGACCGTATCGCTGTCGGTGTCCCACTCCCAGACGCCGCACCGGGCCGCCTCGACGGCGCCGCGGAACCGCTGTTCCGAGGCCGCCCAGACCTGGCTGATGCCCTGCTGGCGGCGTTGCAGCAGCAGGGCCAGCAGGACCACGAAGGCGCCGATGCCGATCGGCGCGGTCAACACCCAGACATCGTCCAGCAGGGCGCTGGCGCCGACGGTGACGGGCGTAGAGGCGACGGCGATCAGGCCGGTGTCGCCGACCGGCGCGCCCGTGCGGCGGATGGCGCGCCCGTCGCTGCGCAGGGTGACGCCCCGGCCGTTGCTGGCCACCGGGGCGGCGGCCAGACCCAGGGCGGCGGCGTCCATCCCCGGGCTGGTCAGGACGGCGTCCGGCGCGGACAGGATCGAGCGGGTGACGCCGTCCTGCGGCGCGAGCGAGGGCAGGGGCGCCCGGCCCAGCAGCCGGCCTCCGCCCGCCAGCGAACGGCTGACCAGTATGGCCCGGCCGTCGGCGGCCAGGCGCGGGCGGCCCGGCGCCGCGGCGAACAGACGGGCGTCCCCGCCGGTGGTCGCGACCGGGCGTCCGATCCCGTCCAGAACGGCGAAGGCCGCGTCCGGCGAGGCGGCGCGGGCGCGTTGCAGCATGACCGAAGGCGAGTCCGTTCCGGTCGCGGCGGCGCGAAGGGCGGCCTCCACGGGGGCGATGCGGGTTTCCAGATCGAGGGCCAGCAGCCGGGCCTCGCGGTCCACGGCGCTCAGGCGCAGGGCGTCCGCCTCCTGTCCCGGCCGGGCGATTTCACGGGCGAACAGCAGCACGCAGACGGCGAGCGCCAGGGTGACGGTCAGCAGGGCGATGCGCAGCCACGACGGCGGGCCCTTGCGCCGGTCTACCGCACGCCGTCCCTCCCTGGTTATGCGGCGCTCGTTGCCCCGCAAGGCGCTCTCCCCGAGAAATCGACGTCGATCAGGAATCTAGGCTGCGTCGCGGATTCCTGTCGAGCCTTGGTTCGGAACCATCAACGGTTTCAGGCGGCCCGCTGACCTTCGCCGCCGCCGGCCTCGGTCGGGGTGACCAGAACGTCCGTCACCGTCTTCAGCACGCTGCGCGCCTCGCGGGCCAGCTCCTGCAGTTCGGGCGGGGCGTCGTCCGGCGCCTCGTCCACCGAGGCGACCATGCGTTCGGCCAGGGCCATCAGCCTCGGGCTCGCCGCGATCAGCCGGGCCTGGAATTCGATCTGGTCCGGGTCGCGGTCGTATTCGGCGCCCGGCACGCGCCAGCCGCCCCAGTCCGCCTTGTCGGTCACGACCACGGGATAGGTGCCGGGGAAGGGGTGGTGGGGGCAGTCGTCGGCGCTCTGCCACTTGTTGCGGGCCCGCATCAGCCGCCAGGCCTCGCCTGTGTTGGCGGCGGGGTCTTCTGTCGGCAGCATCAGTTCGTGGCCCAGGAACTCCCGGCCCAGACCGACGTCATAGGTGACCCGGACGGGTTCCTCGAACCCCTTGGCCCAGACGGGCTGGACCTTCTCGATCTGGGCCCATGCGCCGACGCATTCGACCCAGACCTTCTGACCCTTCTGGAATTGCGCGCGCGCCATTCACGTCTCCGATCCTGAACGCCGAAAATGCGCCCTCGCGAGTGAACAGCCGGTTCCGCGAAAGGGTGAAGCAGACGTAAACGCCCGCTTCACCCCCGTCTGGATCAGGCGCGCGAAATGTCTTCCAGCGCCTCGCCGGCGTATTTTTCCTTCACCCGGGTCGACAGGTCGCCCAGCGAGACGACGCCGACCAGACGGCTGTCCTTGTCCAGCACCGGCAGGCGGCGGATCTGTTTCGAACCCATGGCGTCCAGCACGGTCTTCAGGTCGTCGTCGGCGTTGGCGGTGTGGGGATCGCGGGTGATGTATTCCACCACCGGCGCGCTCGACGCCGCGCCCTGGGCCAGGGCCCGCACCGTAAGGTCCCGGTCGGTGATCGTGCCGATCAGCGTGTCGCCGTCGGCCACAGGCATGAAGCCGAAGTCGCCGGCCGCCATGCGCGAGGCGACTTCCTGGACGGTGTCGCCGGGACGGGCGACCTGGACGTCCTTGCTCATTACGTCGCGAACTTTCATCGGGGTCTCTCCTTGAAGGGGGCTGCCGTCAGAACCCGCACCCCCGCCGCCGGTTCCGGTTCAGCTACCTGACTGCCAGACAACGAGCCCCTCAGGGTCGTGTCATGCCCGGCGTGGTTTTCTGCATCCACGGTCCGCTGCGGATCGGAACGATGAGGAATACGACTATGAAAACCGCCATGATCCGGAAGGCCCTGCTTTCCACGCTCGCGGCGTCGGCGGTCATGACGGCCACGCCGGCGCTGGCCCAGAACGTCACCTTCTCGGTGGGCGTCGGCTCGCCGTCCTATGGCCAAGGCTACGGCTACGGCTACGGTCAGGGCTACGGCTACAACCGCGGCTACGGCGCCGACCTGCAGTACCGCGCCCAGCGTCTGGCCCAGCAGATCAACCGCGTGGCCTACAACGGCCGCGTCAGCCGGGGCGAGGCCCAACGCCTCAGCTGGGAGATGCAACAGTACCGGAACCTGGAATGGCGCTACGCCCGCGACGGCCTGAGCCGTGCGGAGTACGCGGCCCTCAGCAACCGTCTGGACCGCATCGAACGAATGCTGCGTCACGAACGCCGCGACCGCTGGTAAGCGGCGCGATGTGAACAGGGAGGCCGCCCCGGCGACGGGGCGGCCTTTCGTTTGTCCGGCTCTGCGGCTAAGCCGCTCGCTCGAACCGGAGAACGACGATGACGGCGGCGAACGAGGCGAAGGCCATCCTGAAACGGCTGGGCGTGAACGACGCCGTCTGGGGCGGCGCCCTGCCGACCCGGTCGCCGATCGACGGCTCCAGCGCCGGCGCCCTGGTCGAAACCCCCGACCTTGAGGGCGTCGCCGCCCGCTCGGTCGCCGCCTTCCACGCCTGGAAGCGCGTGCCCGCCCCCCGCCGCGGCGAACTGGTCCGCCTGCTGGGCGAGGAACTGCGCGCGTCGAAGGACGACCTCGCCCGCCTCGTCACTCTCGAAGCTGGCAAGATCGTCTCCGAGGGCCTCGGCGAGGTGCAGGAGATGATCGACATCTGCGACTTCGCCGTCGGCCTGTCGCGCCAGCTGTACGGTCTGACCCTCGCCTCCGAACGCCCCGGCCATCACATGCGCGAGACCTGGCAGCCGCTGGGTCCGGTGCTGGTCATCTCGGCCTTCAACTTCCCGGTGGCGGTCTGGGCCTGGAACGCCTGCCTGGCCCTGGTCTGCGGCGATCCGGTGATCTGGAAGCCGTCGGAGAAGACCCCGCTGACGGCGCTTGCGACCCAGGCCGTCTTCGACCGCGCCATCGCCCGGTTCGGCGACGCGCCGGAAGGCCTCTCCCAGCTCGTCATCGGCGGCCGCGAAGCCGGCGAGACCCTGACCGCCGACCCGCGCGTCGCCCTCGTCTCGGCCACCGGTTCGACCCGCATGGGCAAGGCCGTGGCCCAGTCCGTGGCCGCCCGCCTCGGCCGGTCGCTGCTGGAGCTCGGCGGCAACAACGCCATGATCGTGACGCCCAGCGCCGACCTCGACATGGCCGTGCGCGCCATCGCCTTCTCGGCCGTCGGCACCTGCGGCCAGCGCTGCACCACCCTGCGCCGCCTGCTGGTTCACGAGAGCATCGCCGACGGCCTGATCGCTCGCCTCAAGGCCGCCTATGAGACCCTGCCGATCGGCGACCCGCGCGAGGACGGCGTCCTGATCGGCCCCCTGATCGACGACGCCTCGGCCCACGGCTTCGAAACCGCCCTGAAACAGGCCGTCGAACAGGGCGGCGAGATCGTCGTCGGCGGCGACCGCGTCCACCGGGACGGGGTCTATGTCCGCCCCGCCATCGTCCGCATGCCGGCCCAGAGCGCGGTCGTGCAGCACGAGACCTTCGCCCCCATCCTCTACGTCCTGACCTGGTCCGACTTCGACGAAGCCGTCGCCATGCAGAACGACGTGCCCCAGGGCCTCAGCTCCTGCGTCTTCACCGACAGCGTGCGCGAGGCCGAAGCCTTCCTCTCCGCCTGGGGCTCGGACTGCGGCATCGCCAACGTCAACATCGGCCCCTCGGGCGCCGAGATCGGCGGAGCCTTCGGCGGCGAGAAGGACACCGGCGGCGGCCGCGAGTCGGGCTCCGACGCCTGGAAGGCCTATATGCGCCGCCAGACCCAGACGGTGAATTTCTCCACCAGCCTGCCGCTGGCGCAGGGCGTGAAGTTCGACGTCTAGCGCGGCTGCGGTGAGCAGCCGGCGTCGGACCCCGTCACCGCCGTCATCCTCGGGCTTGACCCGAGGATCAGACCGTCCGGTGCTCCGTCGAGGCCGACCGGTCATGCACGAAGCGCCGTCCCGTGCAGACAGCCTCCCCTGACCTCTGATCCTCGGGTCGAGCCCGAGGATGACGGGGACGGAGGGGGAGAACGGCGCAAACCTTCACAATCTGGTCGGCCCGACTGATCGAAATCACCGCGATTCCCTGATCGAAATCGTCACGAATTGATCGCCGCCTCCAGCGCCCCGGCCAGATCCCCCTTGCCGACGACTTCCACCCGCTCCAGCCCCAGCCACCCGGCCATCCGCTTCAGCTCGTCCGCCAGTCTCGCGGCCGTTTCCGCCGTCGCGTCGGGCTCCCGCCACGCCGCCTGAACCAGCAAGGTCCCCGCCTTGCGGTCGGACTTCAGATCAACCCGCGCCGTGATCGCCTCGTCCTCGAGGAAGGGCAGGACGTAGTAGCCGTGGGTGCGCTTGTGGGCCGGGGTGTAGATCTCCAGCCGCACCCGCGTGCCGAACAGCCGTTCCGTCCGGTCGCGGGCCCAGATCAGATTGTCGAACGGCGACAGCAGCGCCGCGCCCGCCACCTTGCGCGGCGTCCGCGCCCCGGCGGCCAGATACGCCGGCTGCCGCCACCCCTTCACTGCGACGGGCGTCAGCTCTTCCGCCTCGACCAGCTCAGCAATCCGGTCCCGCGCATCGGCCAGCGGCAGCCGGAAATAGTCCCGCAGGTCCGCCGCCGTCGCCACGCCCATGGCCCGCGCCGAGATGCGCACCAGCTCGCGCTGCGCGTCCGCCTCGTCGGGCGTCGGCAGGCCGATGATCCGGGCGGGCAGGGCGCGTTCGGTCAGGTCGTAGACCCGCTCGAAGCCGTTGCGCGTCTTCGTGGTGATCAGCCCGGCCCAGAATAGCCACTCCAGCGCCCGCTTGCCGTCCGACCACGACCACCAGCCCGGCGCCCCGCGCGGCCCCTCGGCGAAGTCCCCGCCCGTCACCGGCCCGCGCCGCTCGATCTCGGCCAGCACCCCGTCGATATAGGCGCGCTTCTCGCGCCCGAACCGCGACAGGCCCGTCCACATCGCCCCGTCCTGCGCCCGCTCCATGCGCCAGCGGAACAGCGGCTGGGTCTCCAGCGGCAGCAGCGAGGCCTCATGCCCCCAGTATTCGAACAGGCCGCGCCGCGGCCCCCAGGCCTCGGCCTCCAGCGCCTCGCGCGGATAGTCGCCCAGCCGCGAGAAGGCCGGCAGATAGTGGGTGCGCGTCACCACATTGACGCTGTCGATCTGGATCACGCCCAGCCGCCGCGCGGCGTCGCGGACGTGGCTGCGTCCGGGCGCGGCGGGGCGCGTCCGGCCGAAACCCTGCGCGGCCAGGGCGATGCGGCGTGCGGTCTTGAGGGAGAGGGTTTCTGTCACACAGCCACCATGCCCCGCTCCCTCTCCCAATGGGAGAGGGCTTGAGCGCACGAGCGCGAAGCGGTCGTCCTTGCGCGAAAGGGTGAGGGTCGATCAGCGGGGGCGGCTTCGCCGCTTCCGCCAGGCGACCCTCATCCGGCGCTGCGCGCCACCTTCTCCCAACGGGAGAAGGAAGCAGAGCTACGGCGCCGTCCTTGCCGGCAGCCCCTGGGCCGCCCGCACCATCTGCACGAACTCGGCCCGTTCCCCGTACGCGTCCTCGCCGCGCGCGCCCTGGGCCTGCTCCAGGATGTCGTTCCAGCCATAGCCTTCCGCCATCCACGGATCGCCGCGCAGCTTCTGGCCGAAGGCCGCCACCGCCATGGCCCAGCGCGTGCTCTCCGGCGGCTGGGCGCTGACCCGGCCCGCGCCGCCATTCGACAGCACATGCTGCATCAGCCGCGAGTCCCTTTCGCCCGGCAGCTTGTAGCGCACCTGGACGAAGCCGACCTCGCCGTCCGGATCGCCGCCGCCCACTCCCAGGGAATTTGGCCCCAGGCTGTTGCGGTTCTCGGGATAGCGCCGCTCGGGAATCTGGCTCGGTCCGCCGACGGGCGTGATCTCGTACAGGGCCGTGACCGAGGCCCCGGACCCGACCTCGCCCGCGTCGACGCGGTCGTTGTTGAAGTCCTCCTCGTTCAGCAGCCGGGTCTCGTATCCGATCAGCCGGTATTCGCTGACCCGCGCCGGGTTGAATTCGACCTGGATCTTGACGTCGTCGGCGATGGGGAAGGCCCCCCGGTCGAAGGCCGGGCCGAACAGCCGCCGCGCCTCGTTCAGGTCGTCGACATACGCAGCCGTCCCGTTTCCGGCCTGGGCGATCGTCTGCATCCGGGCGTCCTGGTAGTTGCCGCGCCCGAAGCCGTAGACCGACAGATAGATGCCCGTCCCCCGCTTGGCGGCGACATAGTCCTCCAGCCGCTGGTTCTCGGTGACACCGACGTTGAAGTCGCCGTCGGTGAACATCAGGATCCGGTTGACCTTGTCGCGCCCGAAGGCGGCCTCGGCCTGCTGGTAGGCGTTGACCATCCCTTGCGCCCCGGCGGTCGAACCGCCCGCGTTCAGCGTCTCGACGGCGCAGCGCAGCTTCAACTTCTGGTCGCCCGGCGTCGGCCCGACGGCCGTGCCCACGTCGGAGGCGTAGAAGGTCACCGCCACTCGGTCCTGCGGCCGCAGCCGGTCGATGATCAGGTTCATCGACTTCTTGGCCAGGGCCAGCTTGTCCGGCGTCTGCATCGAGCCCGAGACGTCGACCATGAAGGTCAGGTTCAGCGGCCGCCGATCGCCCTCGGGCAGCTCATAGCCCTGCAAGCCCACATGCACGATCTGCCGCCCCGGCGACCAGGGCGAGGCCGCGACCGCCGTGGTGACGGCGAACGGCTGCGTCGCCGACGCCGGGCGGGCGTAGCCGTAGTCGAAATAATTGATCATCTCCTCGACCCGCACCGCGTCCGCGGGCGGGGCGCGGCCCTCGTCGATGAAGCGCCGGACGTTGGAATAGCTGGCCGTGTCCACGTCGATCGAGAAGGTCGAGACGGGCTCGTCGGCCACCCGTTTGACCGGATTGGGCGTGGCGTCGGGATAGCGTTCGGTGTCGGGCTGCGGGCGCGAGATCTGGCCGGGACCGGGGCGGATGCGGGAGCCGGTGACCGCGACGTCGTTCAGGCCATTCGCCTGGGCGGCCATCACCGGAGGAGGGGGCGCCCACGGGGCCGGGGGAGGCGGAGGAGGGGGCGGAGGAGGCGGCGGAGGCGGCGGCGGGACATAGGCCAGCCGGTCCTCCTTCTTCGTCGGCTCGATCGGCCGGGTGACGGGCGGCGGGACGTACCGGGGCGCCGGGATCGGACGTTCCTCGCGCACCGTGAAGCCGAACGGCGCGCAGGCCGCCGCCGAGACCGCGCCGTCCGACGGCTTGTCCGGATCGACGGGTCGGAGGGACTGACCCACCGCTCCGGGCGCGATCGGCGACGCCAGCGTCAGGCTCAACAGGCCCGCCAACGCCTGCTTCAGCACAAGGATCGTCATGGCCGCTTCTCCCTCGGGTTGTCAGACCGCATCAGGCCGACCCGTCTCGGGCGAAACTGTGGCGCACTCGCCGGACGGCGTTCGACAACCGCGGGGTAGCGCAACGGCGCATCACCCCCCACTATCCCCCCTCGCGCCACAGGGGACCCGGCATGCACGAGACGACCAGCATGGGCCTTGGCCACGCGGTGGCGTTGCTCGCCGCCATGGTCGTGGCCGCCACCCTGTTCCGCCGCTTCGGCCTCGGCTCCGTCCTCGGCTATCTGGCCGCGGGCCTGGCGATCGGACCGTCGGGCCTGGGCGTCGTGCGCGATCCCGAGTCCGTCCTGCACGTGGCCGAGTTCGGCGTCGTCATGTTCCTGTTCGTCATCGGACTGGAGATGCGGCCCGCCCGGCTGTGGAGCCTGCGCAAGGAGATCTTCGGCCTCGGCGCCGTCCAGGTCCTGGCCTGCGCCATCCTCCTGACCGGAATAGCCATGCTGGCCGGTCTCGCCTGGCACGCCGCCGTCATCGCCGGCTTCGGCTTCGCCCTGTCGTCCACGGCCATCGTCATGCAGCTGCTGGAAGAGCGGAACGAGAACGCCGATCCGGCGGGTCAGCGGGTCGTCTCCATCCTGCTGTTCGAGGACCTGGCCATCGTGCCCCTGCTGGCCCTGGTCGCGGTCCTGGCCGGGAAATACGGCTCGGCCGTCGAGACGGGCAATCCGATCTGGATGACGATCGGCCTCGCCATCGCCGCCGTGGGCCTGGTCTATGTCGCCGGCCGCTGGGTGGTGAATCCCTTCTTCCGCCTGCTGGCCCGCTACGGCGGCCGCGAGATCATGACCATGGGCGCGCTGTTCGTGGTGCTGGGCGCCGCCTACGCCATGAACCTCGGCGGCCTGTCCATGGCCATGGGCGCCTTCCTGGCCGGCGTCCTGCTGTCGGAATCCAGCTTCCGCCACCAGCTCGAGGCGGACGTCGAACCGTTCCGCGGCCTCCTTCTGGGCCTGTTCTTCCTCAGCGTGGGCATGGCGCTGAACCTGCGCGTCGTCGTGGCCGACTGGGCCTGGGTGCTGGGCGGTCTGGCCGCCTTCATGGCCGCCAAGATGGTCGCGGTCTACGCCGTCGCCCGGCTCAGGCAGAAGCACGGCGAAGGCCTGCTGCGCGCGGCCCTGATGGGAGAGGGGGGCGAGTTCGCCTTCGTCCTCTACGGCGCCGCCGCCGTCGCGGGCCTGTTCGAGCCCCGCACAGCCGCCATCCTGGCCGCCATCGTCATCCTGTCCATGGCCCTGACGCCGCTGCGGGTCATGCTGGCCGACCGGCTGCGCCCGGACGAGTCCCTGTCGGCGGACGAGGCCGACGGCGTGGACCACGCCCGCGACCTGCGCGAGCGGGTCCTGATCATCGGCTTCGGCCGCTTCGCCCAGGTCGTCTCCCAGCCCCTGCTGGCCCGCGACGTGGACGTCTCCATCATCGATCTGGACGTCGAGATGATCCAGGCCGCCGGCAAGTTCGGCTTCAAGGTCTACTACGGCGACGGCTCGCGGCTGGACGTCCTGCGCGCGTCCGGCGCCGCGAATGCGGAAACCATCCTCGTCTGCGTCGACAAGCCCGAGGTGGCCGACCAGATCGTCTCGGTGGTCAAGGAGGCCTTCCCCCTGACCAAGCTGTTCGTCCGCGCCTACGACCGCGGCCACTCGCTGCGCCTCGTCCAGGCGGGGGTGGAATATCAGCTGCGCGAGACCTTCGAGAGCGCCCTGGTGTTCGGCTATCAGGTGCTGATCGACCTCGGGTTCAGCGGCGACGAGGCCCGCGAGACCATCGAGGACGTCCGCCGCCGCGACGAGGAACGCTTCACCCTGCAGATGTCGGGCGGCCTCACGGCGGGCCGCAGCCTGATGCGCGGCAACCTCAGCTCGCCCCAGCCCGCCCCCTACATCAAGCCCCGCCGCGAGGGTCAGGCCCTCAACGAGGAGGCCGCCGAGGCGCTGGAGGACGACGAGGAACGGCAGAAGACGGGGGCGTGAAGGTCGCGTCCGCCGCCGCCCTCGTCAGTCCCGCGGGTTCTCCCCCGCGGGGACAAGGGTCGAAAGCGGCTGGCCGGACTTCACGATGTAGGTCGATAACATTCGCCCCGTTTGCGGTCCGAGGTCGCGCGCATTGTGCGGCGTGTCCGGCGGGATGATAAATCCATCGCCGGCGTGCAGGACGACGACGGGGCGTCCCTGGACCATCATCTCGACATCGCCGGCAAGGATGTAGCCGACTTCCTCGCCCGGATGGACGTGCCAACCCGACGCGACTCCGGCTGGAATCTCCGTAAGCACCTGGACGACTTCATGCTGCGCGATCGATAGCGGCGCCCGCTGAACCTCGCGCCGCATCAGAGTCCCGGCGAGTGCGTCGCCCGCCTGAGGCGTTTGCGCGGACGCGCCGACCGCGAACACCGCAAGGATGAAAACGGAGGCCGCTGCCAGAGGCTCGATCTTCATGGCTGCGCCGCCGTCCGATACTGCGCAAGAAACGGCGTCAACGCCGCCAGCAGCGCCTCGGGCGCCTCTTCGGCGAGCCAGTGGCCGGCGCCGGGCACGACAACGCTCTGCACATCCTCCGCCAGCGGTTTCATCGCCTCGCCGACATGCGCGCCGTAGCTTCTCTCCCCTCCGATCGCGAGGATCGGCATCGTGAGTCTCGCGGCCTTGCGTGTTTCGTTCTGCGCGAGGGTTGCATCGAGCGCGCGATAGAAGCCGAAGCTGCCGGGGAGGGCGCCGGATCGGGACACCAGATCGACGTAATACCTTATCGCGTCGTCAGGCACCCTTCCGCCCTGGATGGCGAACTCATAGCCGAAGAAGGCGGCCTCGCGGTCCTTGACCAGCTGCTCGGGCAGGGACTGGGCCCTCAGGAAGGGAATGTGCCAGAGCTTGTCGTTCACGGGCGACGGCACAAATACCGGCGGGGAAGCCGACGCCAGGGGCGGTCCCGGGATTTCGAGCAGGGCGGCGCGATCAACGCGGTCCGGATGATCGGCGCAGAGCGCATAGCCGATCGCAAATCCGGTATCATGCCCCACGACGGCAAACCGCTCGTGACCGAGCGTGCTCATCATTCTGACGAGGTCGCCTGCGAGGGTGCCTGTATCGTAGCCGTCCGCCGGCTTGTCCGACAGGCCGATGCCGCGCTGATCCACCGCTATGACTTCGAAGTCTTGCGCCAGCGTCGGCATCAACAGACGCCAAGCGTACCAGTTCTGCGGCCAGCCGTGCACGAGGAGCAGCGGGGGTCCCTTTCCCCCTGTGACGGCATGCAAGCGGACGTCGCCTGAATTGATATGGCGGCTTTCGAACGTGTGCGCGAAGTCGGGGGAAAGATGCGGGGCCTCCGCAACGGAGCCCGCGCCCTTCGGTGTCGTGGAAGAGGAGTTCATGGAAACTCTCCCGGAGCCATAAACTATTCGTTGTTGGGGTAAGCACGTCGACATGTTCAACAAAACAGCCCGATGTGCAGTCAGGCCGCTTGCCGCCGGCGTCATTCAACCGGGCAGTTCACGTGTTGTTCGGAGCCGCGTCGAAAACGCGATCGAATACTGTAACGCTACGCCTCGGTCAGTCCGAAGTCGAGTCAGGCTGAACCCTCGACAGGCCTTGGGACGACGAGGAGCGGCAGAAGACGGGGGCTTGATCAGCCCCCGGGTCGCCCGCCCACGGCAGGGGCTCGTTGCGCGAGAAGCGCCGCGCCCATGGATGCACCTCGGCCGCGAAGACGCCCATGGTCACCGCCGGATCCGCGTTCATGATCCGGGCCGCCTCGGCTGCGTCAGGGGCGATGATCAGGGCGAGGCCGCCTTCCGGACCGATCGCCCCGCCGGCGTACAGGACCCCCGTGTCGAACAGGCCCTGCATGTAGACCAGGTGAGGCCGCAGATCCTGCCGGCTCATCGGCTCCCCGTCGCGCCAGTTCGGCCCGCGCCGATAGACGATGGCGTAGACGGTCGTGGTGGCCGGGGTCTGGGCTGTCGCGGCCGGGGCGAGGAACGGAAGGGTCGCCGAGGCCAGGGCCGAAAGCGTGAGAAAAAGGCGGCGTCTCATGCCCGTCTCCTGTGCGGTTTCGAAAGGCTGCCGGGACAGGAGAACGCCGGGCGGTCCGACATGCAACCGAGGAATGCCGATGCTGCGGTCCAGCCCGCGACGCCAACATTGGTGGCGTCGCCCCTTTCAGTGTAGAAGCCGCCCGCCATGAACCGCCGCCTCTCGATCGCGCCCATGATGGACTGGACCGACCGGCACTGCCGGGCGTTCCATCGCGCCCTGACGACCCGCGCCCTGCTCTATACCGAGATGGTGACGGCCCCCGCGATCCTGCACGGCGATCATCAGCGCCTGCTGGGCTTCGACGCGGTCGAACATCCGGTGGCGCTGCAACTGGGCGGGTCCGATCCCGACCAGCTGGCCGAGGCGGCCCGCATCGGCGAGGCCTTCGGCTATGACGAGATCAATCTGAACGTCGGCTGCCCGTCCGACCGGGTCCAGTCGGGCCGCTTCGGCGCCTGCCTGATGCGCGAGCCGCAGCTGGTCGCCGACTGCATGGCCGCCATCAAGGGCGCCGTCTCCGTCCCCGCCACCGTCAAATGCCGCATCGGCGTCGACGATCAGGATCCGCAGATTTCGCTGTTCGAGACCGTCGACGCCTGCGCCGCCGCCGGTATCGGGACCTTCATCGTCCACGCCCGCATGGCCTGGCTGAAAGGCCTGTCGCCCAAGGAAAACCGCGACGTCCCGCCTCTGGACTATGCGCTGGTGCGCAGGCTGAAGCGCGAACGGCCGCACCTGTCCATCTCCATCAACGGCGGCATCGCCTCGCTGGACGAGGCCGAGGCCCATCTGGACGACAGCGACGGCGTCCAGCTGGACGGCGTCATGCTGGGCCGCGCCGCCTATCACGAGCCCGCCATCCTGGGTCAGGCCGACCGCCGTCTGTACGGCGCGGCCTCGCCCGACGTCGACGCCTTCGCCGCCATCGACCGCTACCGGCCCTATATGGCCGCCCGCCTGTCCGAGGGCGTGCATCTGGCGGCCATGACCCGGCACATGCTGGGCGTGATGCACGGCCGGGCCGGGGCCCGCGCCTTCCGCCGCATCCTGACGGTCGAGGCCATCCGTCCGGGCGCCGGTCTGGAGGTCGTCGACAGGGCCGTGGACGCCGTGCGCGAGGCCGAGGCCCGCCGCGAAACCGCGTCCGAAGCCGCCTGATGCAATCGAGTCACAGAGCGGGCTCATCTCGCACCCAACGGCGTTAATGGCGGAACGCCACGGCGCCGCTTCGCATTGCTTGGGGCAGGAGAGCCAATCCATGACCAAGACCCCGAACGCCAAGCCCGATCTTCGCCTGGTCGCCGCCGAGTCCGAAATCTACGACCTGATGCGCGCGCCGGAAACGACCTCGGACCGCGTCAAACGTCTGCAGATGGAAGCCCGCGCCCTGGCCGTCGAACAGGTCGAGGCGCTGGAAAAGGTCTTGATGCAGGCCTCCGAAATGGCCGAGGAAATCGCCCAGGGCGGCGACGCCTATCCGGTCGGCGCCCGCGAGCTGGCCGGCCGGCTGGCCTCGGATCTGCCCGCCAAGGCCCAGACGCTGAAGGCCATCGTGGTCCGCACGATCGGCTAGGCCGTCCGGGGCTCGTTCCGGTCCCGGATGCGCCGGGCCAGCCGGAACACCAGCACGGCGAAGACGACCATCACGATCGGGATCAGGATCGGCGCCAGGAAGGCGACCAGTACGGTCACGAAGGCCAGAACGTCCTCGATCAGCGACACGACCGGATTGCCGAACCCGGCCGTGGTCGCCGTCGATCCCACCCGCACCCCGGTCTGCGCGGCATTGAACGCCAGGGCCGCCGGCGCGCCGACGATGATCCCCGCTATGGCCGCCGCCGCCGGGTCGACGCCCCAGAAGACGCTGCCCGCCGCCACCGCCCCCGCCACCGGCCGGGTGACATAGCCGACCGCGTTCAGCGCATGGTCGATGGCCGGCACCTTGTCCCCCGCGAACTCGGCCACGGTCGCGGTGGTCAGGGCCGCGATGGCGGGCCACGAGACCAGCCAGTCCATCTGGTCGATCAGCCGCACCCCGAACATCTCGAACCGGGCCGCAAGCGCCAGCATCAACAGCGGCAGGAAGGTCCGCAGGCCCGTCGCCGACGCCAGACCCAGCCCCAGCAGGGCGGGCAGCACCCAGGTCTGCAGCGGTCCCGCGACAGCGCTGACGGAAGACAGGTCGAGGTCGGGCATGGGGCGGCTCCGTATCGTCGAACATGACAATGCGCGGGAACGCCTTGCCGCTCCACCGGCTTCTGCATCGAACCGCTGAAGGAGCTCCCATGGCCGACAAGACCAAATCCCGCGCGAAGAAGATCGCCGACCAGGAGCGGAAGATTCAGAAGGGGATCGACGCCAAGGCCGGCAAGGCGAAGAAGAAGCCCGAGACGGCCGTTCAGGCCGGCGCCCGACCCTATCCCGCCCCGCCCTTCCCGAAACAGCACCAGACCAAACCGGGCGACGAGGCCCGGCTGGACCCCGCGCCCCTGTACGACGCCCCCTTCTGGAAGGGCTCCGGCAAGCTGGAGGGCATGGCCGCCATCATCACCGGCGGCGACTCCGGCATCGGCCGCGCGGTCGCCGTCCTGTTCGCCCGCGAGGGCTGCGACGTCGCCATCTGCCACCTCGACGAGGACAGGGACGCCGCCGACACTAAGGCCGCCGTCGAGGCCGAGGGCCGCAAGGCCATCGTGCTGAAGGGCGACGTCGCCGATCCCGCTTTCTCGACATCCGCGGTCAAGGCGACGCTGAAGGCGTTCGGCCGCCTCGACGTGGTCGTCCCCAACGCCGCCTTCCAGGAACATGTCGAGGCGCTGGAGGACCTGACACTCGAGCATTTCGACCGCACCCTGAAGACCAACCTCTACGGCTATTTCAACCTGGTGAAGGCCGCGGTTCCGCACATGAAGCCGGGCGGCTCCATCGTCATGACCGGCTCGGTCACCGGCATCATGGGCAATGAGAATCTGCTCGACTATTCGATGACCAAGGGCGGCATCCACGCCTTCGCCCGCTCCCTCGGCACGCATCTGGCGCAGAAGGGCATCCGCGTGAACGTGGTCGCGCCCGGTCCGGTCTGGACGCCATTGAACCCCGCCGACCAGCAGGCGGACAAGGTCTCGAAATTCGGCGCGAAGACCGTGATGAAACGCCCGGCCCAGCCCGAGGAGATCGCGCCCGCCTTCGTTTTCCTCGCCTCGCCCCAGATGTCGAGTTACATCACCGGCGAGGTCCTGCCGATCATCGGCGGTTACGGCGGCGGCTAGGCCCGGTCCTCAGGCGACGACGTCGTCGAACTCGCGGTGCCGTTTCAGCCAGGCGACGGCGTAGCTGCAGCGCGGGTTCAGCTTCAGCGCTTCCGCCCGGGCGTGTTCGGCCAAGGCCTGCATGAACGTCCCGGCCGCGCCGGAGCCGCGCAGCGCCGGGTCCGCTTCGACATGCAGGATCGACCGCGTCGATCCCTGCACCGAATAATCGGCGAAGACGGTTCGCAGCTGCCCCTCGGCGTCCATGAATCCCTGCTCGAACCTGTGTTCGTCTCGAACGTCGCGGAACTCGGTCATCGGGGTGCTCTCTGTCTGCCAGCGGACAGTGGGCCAACACGGCGACCGGAAGGGCGTTCCCCGCAGACCAGGGAAATGCGGGTTTTCAGCACGGCGCGTGACCGCCGCGCCTCAGCCGGTCAGGGCGCCTTGTCCTCGAACAGACGGATCAGGCCGATGATGCTCTTGATCGTGAACCAGACGGTCAGGAAGAACAGCGCCAGCCCGAGCAGCAGCGCCAGCGGAATCAGCACGATCCCCGTCGACCCCGCGACGAAGAAGCTCGCCAGGCAGACGGCGATCCCGACCCACAGCAGGATCGTCCACCAGAACACCGACCAGAACAGGCCGATCTGGGCCTCGATATGGGCCCGGGCCACGCCGGTGGCGCTTCCGCGCCCGGCGTAGGCGACGATCAGGCCGACGATCACCAGCAGGTTCGCGCTGGGCAGGGACAGGATGTACAGGCCCCAGGCGATCAGCGCCGCCGGCTTGCCCTCGGACTCATGGCCCGGACGCGGTTCTATCGCCTTGCCTTCGACAGACTTCGCATCGGCCATCGGTCGTCTCTCCGTCAGATCCACCAGCCGCGCGGATCGGCGATCGCATGGCCGGACTTCAGGGCCCAAACGCCTGAAGCGCCGCGAAGCACCAGCCACAGCGCCAGAAGGAACAGAATCGGCACGCCCAGGGCGAACGGCGCGGCCAGCAGGATGATGCCCGCCACCGCCGCCACCGCCGCGGCCCACAGCGTCCGCTGCTGATAGATGAAGTGCGACCGCGACAGCGCGTCCTCGGGGCCCGAACGGCCCGTCACGGCCAGCAGACCGATCACCGCCGCCACCCCCATCGTCGGCACCGCGAACAGGATCAGCGCGTAGACGGCGTAAAGCCCCAGGCCCCCGCCCGGGAGGTCGGAGACCGGATCGCGGCGACGGCGGTTCATGGACGTCTCCGGAGAGCGCTGGAACACGGACGCGGCCTCGACGGGCGCGGGCGCCGGTTCGGCGGGAACGGGCGCGACGACCTCGGGCTCCGGCTCGGGCGGGGCGGAGGTCCACACGGTGCGGCTCGCGAACAGGTCGGGCGCCGGTTCGGGCTCGGGCTCGGGTTCCGGCTGAACCTCGGGCGGCGCCTCGGGCTGGATCTCCGGTTCGATCCCGGGCGCGGGCTCGGGAACCTCGACGGGTTCGGCCTCCGGCTCGCGGGTGCGGCCCTGCAGCGACGCCGGCGAGGCGAAGCCGATCAGGTCGTCGTGATCGTCAGCATTCGAGGGATCGCCCGGTTCGGCCATCAACGGGTCCTTGTGGTCTTGTCCAAGTAATGACGGCCCCTCGCGCCCCGCGCAACCGCCCCCGCGCGCCACCATGGCGTTCAGCGTGACAGCACGACCTCGCAGCCCGGCGCGACGGCGCCGTCCAGCGCGCCCGGCTTCTCGATCCGCACCGTGCAGCGGCGCACGCGCGGGTCCGCCAGACAGGCCGCCCCCAGCCGCTGCGCGAAGGTCTCGACCAGGCCCACATGCCCTTCGGCCACGATGGCGCGGGCCGCCGCGGCCACGGCCTCATAGTTGACCGTGTCGCCCAGCCGCTCGACCGGCGCGGGCGTCAGCTCCAAGGTCACGTCGATGACCAGCGGCTGCAGCCGGCCCAGTTCGTGGTCGTGGATGCCGATCCCGGCCTCCAGCGTCAGGCCGCGCACGAACACCGTCAGCCCCTCGAGACGGGGGGCGCCGGCGCCGGAAACGGGCAGGGGGGTTACGCTCACGGCCTACTCCACGATGTCCGGGGTCCGCCAGGCCAGATGCTGGCCCCCGTCGACGGCGATCATCTGGCCCGTCACCAGCTCCGCGTCCACCAGCCAGCGCACGGCCGAGGCGACCGCTTCGGGGCTGCCGGCGCGTTGCAGCGGCGTGGCGCGCGCTTCGGCCTCGAAATCCGCCGCGCTCTGATGCACCGAGGGCAGGGTGGGGCCGGGCCCGACGCCATTGACCCGGATTCGCGGCGCCAGCGCCTGCGCCAGGGTACGCGTCGCCCACCACAGGCCGTTGCGCGACAGGGCGTAGGAGATGAATCGCGGATCGGGTTTCAGCACCCGCTGGTCCAGCAGGTTGACGATCGCCGACCCGTCCGGCGCCTGTCCGGCGAAGGTCTCGGCCAGCACGATCGGCGCCCGCAGATTGGTCTCGATATGGGCGTCCCAGGTCTCGCGGCTCAGCGAGCCGACGCGGTCGTCCTCGAACACCGAGGCGTTGTTGACCAGCACGGCCAGCGGCCCGCCGATGGCCCGCGCGGCGTCCGCGACCAGGGTCCTTGCCTGCGCCTCGACCGCCAGATCTGCCCTTACGGTCGCGGCCTTGCGGCCCAGGGCGCGCACCTCGTCGGCCACGGCCCCGGCCGCGTCCTCCGATGATCGATAATGGATGACGACGTCAAAGCCGGCCCGCGCCAGCTCCAGGGCGATCGCACGCCCGATCCGCTTGCCGCCGCCCGTGACCAGAGCGGCGCCGGAACGGGCCGGACGGTCAGTCAACCCGGCCGAACTCGATGAAGTTGATGGCGGCCAGAACGGCGATGAAGCCGAGGATGATGTAGAGGGCCAGCATGGAAAGCTCCTTGGTTGACGCCGCAATAAAGCGCCGCGTCCCGCTGTTCAAGGACGGCCGGACGCGGATCGTTGCAAGCGGTCGAAATCTTCTCCGGTGCGGCGCGCGGAACGGGATGATACAGCCGAAAGAATGAACCCCGCCCTCTTCTCCATCATCGCCGTCGTCCTCGCGGGCGGGGCCACGGCCCTTCAGGCTCCGACCAATGCGAAACTGATGGGCGCCGTCGGCTCCCCGGTGAACGCGGCCTTCGTCTCCTTCGCGGTCGGCACGGCGGCCCTGGGCATCGTCGCCATGGTCATGCAGACCCGGCCGGACGTCGCCGCCGCCCGCGCCCTGCCTTGGTACGCCTGGGTCGGCGGCCTGTACGGCGCGATCTTCGTGGTCGCCGCGGCCTGGGGCGTGCCGCGGCTGGGGGTGGCCATGACCATCACCCTCATGGTCGCCGGACAGCTTCTCGTCGGCCTGATCCTCGACCATTTCGGGGCCTTCGGCATGCCGCAGCAGCCGATCAGCCTCGGCCGCGCCGCCGGGGTTCTGCTGGTTCTGGCCGGCGTCCTTATGGTCCGCCGCTTCTAGGCCTATATCGGTCCCGATGACCGAGGAGACCCTTCCAGCCGATTCGCCGCCGACCGCCCTGGTCGCGGCCGACCTGATCCGCGACGAGGCGCGGCGGGCGCCCGACAAGCCGGGCGTCTACCGCATGTATGGCGAGGACGGGACCTGCCTCTACGTCGGCAAGGCGCGCTCCATCAAGAAGCGCATCCTCCAGTACGCCCAGGGCCGGTTCCACACCCAGCGCATCGGCCTGATGGTCTCCCTGACCCGCTCGATGGAGCTGGTCATCACGGCCTCCGAGACCGAGGCCCTGCTGCTGGAATCCAGCTACATCAAGCAGCTGAAGCCGCGCTTCAACGTCGTCCTGCGCGACGACAAGTCCTTCGCCGAACTGATGATCCGCAAGGACCACCGCGCGCCCCAGGTCCGCAAGCACCGCGGGGCCCACACCACGCCGGGCGACTATTTCGGCCCCTTCGCCTCGACCTGGGCGGTGAACCGCACCCTGAACACCCTGCAGAAGGCCTTCCTGCTGCGGTCCTGTTCGGACAGCGTCTACGAGACCCGCACCCGCCCCTGCATGCTGCATCAGATCAAGCGCTGCTCGGCCCCCTGCACGGGCCTGATCTCGCTCGAGGACTACGCCGGCCTGGTCGACGAGGCCTCGGCCTTCCTGAAGGGCAAGTCCCGCGCCGTGATCGCCCGCCTGTCCGAAGAGATGAGCGCCGCCGCCGAGGCCATGGACTACGAACAGGCCGCCCGCGTCCGCGACCGCATCCGCGCCCTGTCCGCCATCTCGATGGAGAATTCCGTCAGCGCCGACAGCGTGGCCGAGGCCGACGTCTTCGCCCTGTTCAGTGAGGGCGGCCAGGCCTGCGTCCAGGTCTTCTTCTATCGCGGCGGCCAGAACTGGGGCGGTCGCGCCTACTTCCCGCGCGTCGACCGGACCGACACCGACCCCGAAATCCTCGCCGCCTTCCTGGGCCAGTTCTACGAGGACAAGCCGATCCCCCGTCTGGTCCTGTCCAACGTCCGCCCGCACGAGCTGGAACTGCTGGAAGAGGCCTTCTCCATGAAGGCGGAACGCAAGGTCGAGATCGCCAATCCCCGGCGCGGCGAGAAGCTGGCCCTCGTCGACCATGCCCTGACCAACGCCCGCGAGGCGCTGGGCCGCAAGATGGCCGAGGGCTCGGCCCAGGGCAAAATCCTCGACGAGGTCTGCGAGGCCTTCGGTCTGGACGGCCGACCCGAGCGGATCGAGATCTACGACAACGCCCACATCCAGGGCACCAACGCCGTCGGCGGCATGGTCGTGGCCGGGCCCGAGGGCTTCCAGAAGTCCCAGTACCGCAAGTTCAACATCCGCGGCGAGGACCTGACCCCCGGCGACGACTACGGCATGATGCGCGAGGTCATGCGCCGCCGCTTCTCGCGCCTGGTCAAGGACGAGGACGCCGGCGAGGAGGTGGTCCGCCCCGACCTGCTGCTGATCGACGGCGGGGCCGGCCAGCTGGCCGAGGTCCTGGCCGTGCTGGCCGATCTGGGTCTGGACGACATCACCGCCGTCGGCGTCGCCAAGGGGCCGGACCGGGACGCGGGGCTGGAGCGGTTCTTCATGCCGGGCAAGCCGCCCTTCATGCTGCCGCTGAAGTCGCCGGCCCTCTACTACATCCAGCGCCTGCGCGACGAGGCGCACCGCTTCGCCAACGGCGCCCACCGCACCCGCCGCTCGATGGACATCAAGAAGAACCCGCTCGACGAGATCGAGGGCATCGGCCCCGGCCGCAAGAAGGCCCTGCTGCACGCCTTCGGCTCGGCCAAGGGCGTCGGCCGCGCCTCGGTGGCCGATCTGGTCAAGGTCGAGGGGATCAACCAGCCCATGGCCGAACGCATCCACGCCTTCTTCCATCCGTCGGCGCAGCGCTAGACCACTCCCTTTTCCGCGACGCAGCCGCCGGTCAGGACGGCTGGCGGTTTCACGCGGCCGTGATAAACCTGTGCGGGAGTAACGGGGGCGTTTTGATGTTTGGAAGATTGTTCGCGGTCGCGGCCGCGTCTCTGGTCATGCTTGCGACCTCCGTGTCGGCGCAGGAGGTGGAGCAGACCCCCGCTCCCGCATGGGTGGCGCCGCCCCTGAACGACGCGCCGACGCCCGCCACCGGCGATGCGGCCCTCCGCACCCTGACCATCGACCACCAGCTGCGCTTCGATGCCGGTGGAACGCACACCTACACCTTCCAGCGCTACCAGGTCCTCACCCGGCAGGGCCTCGGCAGCGTCGGGACCGTCAGCCTGGTCTGGAGCCCCGCCAGCGAGACCGTTCAGGTCCACGCCCTTCGGCTCATCCGCGACGGCCAGATCATCGACGTGCTCGCCAGCCAGGAGTTCGAAACGATCCGTCGCGAGAACAATCTCGAATCCGCCATGCTGGACGGACAGCTGACCGCGACCCTCCAGCCGCGTGACATCCGCGTCGGCGACATCCTCGAATTCGCCTTCACGGTTCACGACACCCTCGGAGTGCTGGCCCCTCATCTGGAAGCCTTCGACAGCGCCAGCTCGGACGAGACGATCGACCACTATCGCCTGCGGGCGCACTGGTCCGACGCGCATCCGATCCGGGTTTCCGCCACCGCTCCCTGGGCGGACGTTCGTCCCCGCCGGGCTGGCGGCGACTGGCTCTATGAGATCGACGCGCGCAATCTGACGCCCGAGCAGGTGCCCAATGACGTGCCCGTGCGCTTCCTCCTCTCCCGCACGATCCAGTTCACTGATTTCGAGTCCTGGGCCGACGCCTCGCGGTTGATGGCGCCCCTGTACGAGAAGGGCGCGACGCTTGAGGCGGACTCGCCGCTGCTGGCCGAGATCGAGCGCATTCGCGCGGAGAACGACACCGACGCGGGCCGCGCCGCGGCCGCCCTGCGGCTGGTCGAGGATCAGGTCCGCTACCTCGCCCTGGCCATGGGCGAAGGCAACTATGTTCCCATGACCGCCGACGAGGTCTGGCGCAGCCGCTATGGCGACTGCAAGGGCAAGACCGTGCTGTTGCTGGCCCTGCTCAAGGGCCTGGGCATCGAGGCCGAGGCGGCCCTGGTCAGCACGCGCTGGGGCGACGGACTGGACGCCCAGCTGCCGCTCCTGTCGTGGTTCGATCACGTCATCGTTCGCGCGACCGTGGACGGCCGGATCTACTGGATGGACGGCACCCGGATCGGGGACCGCGGCCTGGACAGCCTTGTTCCGCCCGGCTGGCGCTGGAGCCTGCCCGTGCGGGCGGCCGGGGCCGGCCTCGAAGCCATCGAACAGCCGCCTCTGACCGTGCCGCCCATGGACGTCCTGGTCGAGATGGATGCGCGCGAGGGCCTGGACGCCGACGCCGGCATGATGATCGACCTGCTCTACCGCGGCGACTACGCCACGGCGCTGCGCCGCCAGTTCGGCAGCGTGCCGCAGGATCAGCTGGAGACCATGCTCAGGTCGCAGTTCGACAATGATTCCGGAATGACCATCTCCGGTGTTGAAACCCGCTTTGACGAGGCCGCCAACGAGCTTCATCTCATCATGCGCGGCACGTCGCGGATGAGCTGGGTCAACGGGTCCGGGGGCCGAGTCATGGCCTTGCCCGACTCCGCCCTCAACCTGGTGGCCGGGGCCGAGCGCAAGGGCGTCCTGGCCGGCTTCAAGGACCATCCCTACGCCATCGGTCATCCGGCCATGAGCCGCTCGACCTTCCGGATCATCCTCCCCCACGAAGGTCGGGGCTTCCAGCTGGAAGGCGGCGACCAGACGCTGGAAGGCGGCGGCTACCGGATGGAACGGCGCGGCGTGCTCCGGAACGGAGTCGCCGAGTCCGTCGTGACCACCACCAGCCTGTCGTCCGAAATCACCGCCGCCGAAATGGCTTCGGCGCGGACTCGCGCCGAAAACGCCTCGGCCCTGCCGCTGCGTCTGCGCGCTCCGGCCGACTATGTGCCGACCAGCGGCGACGCCGCCCGCCAGCAACCGCGATCCAGCGACACCGCGGACCTGATCGCGCGGGCTGGCCGTCTCGCCGCCACCGGCGATCATGACGGCGCCCTGGCCCTGCTGGATGCGGCGCTGGAGCGCGAGCCCGACAACGAAGAGGCGCTGAAGACGCGGGGCCGGGTCCGGATCCAGGCGCGCGACTACGACGGCGCGCGGGCGGACTACGACCGCGCGGTCGACCTGGACCCCGCCGATCACGCGGCGGTTCTGGGACAGGGCAGCGCGGCCTACTGGCAAGGCAAGTACGACGAAGCGATCGTCAGCTTCTCGGTGGCCCTGCGCCTCGACCCGGCGGACGCCGCCACCCTCGCCAGCCGCGCGACGACCTACTACCAGATCGGCCGCTGGGAGCGCTCGCTGGCCGACTATCGCGCCCTCAAGACCTCCTCGCCCAACAGCGAGGCCGCCCGCTCCGGCGAACTGCTGGCGTTGATCCATCTGGGACGTGGCGAAGAGGCCCGGGTCCTCATCGAAGCCATGCTGGCGGAAGACGAGACCTCGGGCAGCGCCCTGTATGCTCTCTCCACCCTGAACCGGCAGGCCGGCTCGCCGGGGGCGACCCTGCCCGCTCTCGATCGTGCCATCGCCGCGGCGCCCGCGGCGGACCACCTGCTGTCCCTGCGCGGCCAGATCCGCGCCGCCGTCGGCGACGAGGCCGGGGCCCGCAGCGACTTCGCCGCCATCCGGGACCTGGACCCGAACGATCCGGACGTCGCCAACAGCGTCTGCTGGGGTCAGGCGATCGCAGGCTTCGATCTCGAACAGGCCCTGGCCGATTGCGATCGGGCCCTGTCCGCGGGCGAGGCCGCCTATATCGACAGCCGGGCCATGGTCCTGCTGCAGCTGGGCCGCTACGCCGAGGCCCGGGCTGAATACGAGCGCGCCCTGATCGGTGCTCCGAGGCAGGCTGCGTCCCACTACGGCCTCGGCCTGTCCCGCCTGGCTCTCGGAGATGCAGGGGGCAGGGAGGACCTGCTCAAGGCGCGCGCCATCGACATCGATGTCTCGGAGGATTTCGCCGTCTTCGAGGCGCGCCACCCCGAGCTGACCAGATAGCCCGAACCGGCGGCCCGCCGGCGGCGTTCCATCCGACGGACCCCTCCCCCAACGGGGGAGGATTGCCTATACGGATGCCATGACCGACGAATCCCGCGACGCCCTTCTCTCCGGCTACCGCCGCTTCCGCGAGGGCCACTGGGCCGAGGCGAAGGCCGAATACGAAGCCCTCGCCGAGAAGGGGCAGAGGCCCCACACCCTGGTCGTCGCCTGTTCCGACAGCCGCGCCGACCCGGCCCTGATCTTCGACGCCGCCCCCGGCCAGCTGTTCGTGGTCCGCAACGTCGCCAACCTGGTGCCGCCCTATCAGCCCGACGGCCATCTGCACGGCGTCTCGGCGGCGCTGGAGTTCGGGGTCAAGGTGCTGAACGTCTCGCGCATCATGGTCATGGGCCACGCCCTGTGCGGCGGGGTGAACGCCATGATCCACGGCGCCCCGGCCGACTGCCAGGACTTCGTCGCCCCCTGGGTGGCGCAGGGCCGCGAAGCCGTCCGCCGCGTCTGCGAGGAATGCCCGCCCGAGGATCTGATGCAGATGGCCGAGGAAGCGATCGTCCGCCTGTCCCTGGATAATCTGCGCACCTTCCCCTGGATCGCCGAACGCGAGGCGGCCGGGACCCTGGCGCTCAGCGGCGTCCATTTCGGCATCGCCGACGGCGTGCTGCGCTCCCTGCGCGAGGGCAAATTCGTATCTCTGGCCTGACTACGTCCGTATCTGACGCACGCCTGCGCCAGCATGACCCGAACCAGGCGGGCCGGTCCTTGACGACACGCCATCCGGACCATCCGGACCATCCGGACTATCCGGACCCTGTTTTTCGCCGACCCCGCCAGGACCGCAAACAGGCAACCGTCTCGCTTCATGCAGCGAAGCGTGGCAGATCGCGTTGAGGTATCGGAGCGCCCCTATGACACCCAATCCCCACGCCAATCCCATTCCGAACATCCTGACCGGCCTGCGCCTGATCGCGGGGGTCATCATGTTCCTGATCCTGGCGGGGGCCGCGCCGCAGGGCATCCCCCTGCTGTCCGAGTATCTGAGCCCCGACGACCAGTTCCGCTTCGGCCGCACCGCCTTCGTCATCTTCGTGGTCGCCGCCTCGACCGACTGGGTCGACGGCTTCCTCGCCCGCCGCTGGCACGCCACGACGCGCTGGGGCGCCATCCTCGATCCGATCGCCGACAAGGTTCTGATCACCGGCGCCATCCTCGGCGTCCTGGCCTGGGGCGCCCTGCCGCAGATCGCCATCCCCTGCGGCCTGATCCTGTTCCGCGAGTTCGCCGTCTCGGCCCTGCGCGAGACCGTCGCCGGCAAGGTCAAGCTGCCGGTCACCCTGCTGGCCAAGTGGAAGACGGTGCTGCAGATGATCGCGCTGGGCTGCCTGCAGATCGCCCTGCTGTGGGACGGCTTCGGCCTGCCGCTGGAATGGCAGCCGCATTTCCAGACCTTCGCCTACATCCTGATCTGGATCGCCGCCATCGTCACCCTGTGGACCGGCTGGCAGTATTTCTCCAAGGCCCAGCAGAAGATGAGCCAGCTCTAGGGATCGGGGGCTAGGGTTTAGGGCCCTGTAGCCCCTGGCCCCTGGCCCCTGGCCCCTATTTGACCCCCAGTTCCCGCACCAGCCCGTCCATCCCGTACACGTCCCGCAGAGCCACCGTCACCGCCCCGGTGGTCACGATCACCGAGCGGTTGACGTTGCGGTCATAGCCATAGGCGTTGCGCTGGGTCAGGACGGTGGAGTCGAAATTGGCTCCCACCATCTCGCCGGCCGCCGTCACCACGGGCGAGCCCGACGAGCCGCCGATGGTGTCCGACGACACCGCCATGTTCAGCACCGTGTCGCCGTCGATCCGGTCCTTCGCCGCCAGCAGCTTCGGCGCGACATCGAACGGCGCCGCGCCCGTCGCCCGGTCCCACAGACCGTTGAAGGTCGTGAAGGGCCCGAACCGCTGGCCCGGAACGTCCGTGCCCTCGATCTTGCCGTAGGTCAGCCGCAGGGTGCCGGTCGCGTCCGGATAGACGGCGTCGCCATAGGCGGCGAACCGCGCGGCGGCCAGTTGCTCCGAGGCCCTGTCCGTCGGCGCCTGCACCCGGTTCTCCCAGTCCGAACGCACGGCGCGGGTCTCGTCCTGGATCGACAGCAGATACTGGATCATCGGATCGTCCGAGGCCTGCACGGCGGCCAGGCCCCCCTCCCACAGCGCGCGCCGCACGGCGGGATCGGCCAGCGTCGTTCCGCTGACCAGCCGCGCCGACAGGCCTTCAGGCGACTCCTTGCCCAGCAGGCCGCGAACCGCCGGATTGTCGACCGTCAGCCACTCCCGGGTCTTGGACAGCCACCATTCCATGCGGACCTGTTCCAGCGACGGATAGACCGGCCGCTCGGCGAACAGGCTTGACTGCACCGCGGCCAGACGGCTGTCGGCGAACTCGGGCAGGCGTTCGGCCGAAGGCTTCTCCCGCTCCTGCGCGCCGCGCACGATCGTCCGCGCCCAGTTGAACAGCTGCGAACCGCCCGCGACCGGCGTCGTGCCCGCACCGGTCCCGCCTTCCAGCAGGGCCATGGCCGCATAGGTCTCGCGCATGATTGGCTGCACCGCCGCCAGATCGGCCCACGGATCGGCCCCGGCGGTGTCCGAGCGCGCCGCATGGCGCCCGCGGAAGTCCGCCTCGTTCGCCGCCCGTGTCGCCATGAAGCCCGGATCGACCAGGGCCCGCATCCGGCCCAGCCCGCGCTTGTAGGTGTTCTCCAGCCCGACGATCGGATCCATGGCGATGAAGGCGTTCTCCTCGCTCTCCTCCGAGAACCGGATCAGCCGCCCGCGCAGCTCCGAGGCGATCAGCTGGTCCATCGGCAGGACCACGTCGCGGATCGTGAACAGCTGCTCCTGCGTCAGCAGGCGCTGGGTCGCGCCCGGACTGCCCGAGACGAACACCGGCGTGCCCTCGACCGGCTGGTCGGCCTTCCATTTGAAGTGGGTCGGCGTCGCCGCCGGGGCGCCGTTCTCGTACAGGCGGATGAAGGCCGCATCGATGGCGAAGCGGGGGAAGCTGAAATTGTCCAGATCGCCGCCGAAGGTCGCGGCCCGGTCCTCCGGGGCCCAGGCCAGCCGGACGTCCGAGTATTTCTTGTAGGTGTACAGCTTGAACTGCCCGCCCCTGTACAGGCTCACGACCTGACAGCGTTTGTCCGTCGCCGCGCCGCAGGCCTCCTGCTCGATCCGGCCCGCCTCGGCGTCGCGGGCGCGGGTGAAGGCCTGGCCTTGCAGACCGGCGCCGGCCGCGTGCATCCGCTCGGTGACGTCGCTGATGTCGGTCAGGATCTCGGCCGTGCCGCCGGGGCATTTCAGCTCCTCCTCGCGGCTGCGCGGGGTGAAGCCGGTCTCGGCGTAGTTGACCGCCTGGGTCGACAGATTGGCGACGCAGGTGGCGACGCAGTGATTGTTGGTCATCACCAGACCCTCGCCCGAGACGATCCCCGCCGAGCATCCCCCGAACTTGACCGAGCTCAGCCGCACCCGGTCGAGGAAGGCCTGATCGATGTTCGTCCCCAGCGTCGCATTGGCGCGGGCGATGGGGAAGTTGTCGAAGGTCCACATGCCTTCTTCGGCGTGCGCCGCGCCGGCGGCGAGGGTGAGAAGGGCGGCGGCGAGGGCGGGGGTGAGGTGACGCATCGTTTGCTCCTTCCTTCTCCCCTTGCGGGAGAAGGTGGCCCGCGCAGCGGGTCGGATGAGGGGTGATACACCCATGAAAGACGTGAGGGGCGAAACGGGCAAGTCATCTGACCGCGGCGTTTCACCCCTCATCCGTCAGGCGGAGTTTATCCTCGGGCCGACCAAGGTCGGACCCGGGGGCCTGACACCTTCTCCCGCAGGGGGAGAAGGGAAGTTATCTGACGCCCAGTTCCCGCAGCAGGTGCGGCTGCGGATAGATGTTCCTCAGCGCCTCGGTGATGGCCGCCGTCGACACCGTCACCGTCCGGTTCAGTTCGCCGTCATAGCCGAACGACCCGCCCAGCGAGTGGATGTTGCCGTCGAAGGCCGCGCCGATCACCTCGCCGTCGGCGTTGATCACGGGCGAGCCCGAGTTGCCGCCGATGATGTCGTTGGTCGAGCTGAAGTTATAGACCGTGTCCTTGTTGACCCGGGCCTCGTTGTCGATGAAGGCCTGGGCCGCGTTGAACGGCTCGGCGCCCGTGGCCCGCTCGTACAGGCCGCCCATGTAGGTGAACGGCGGCACGGTCACGCCGCGATAGGTCCAGCCCGCGACCTGGCCGTAGGACAGGCGCAGCGAGAAGGTGGCGTCGGGATACAGATTGGTGCCGTAGACGGCGAACCGGGCCTCGGCGACCTTTTCGGCGGCGCGGGCGGTCGGGGCGTTGACCTCGGCGTTCCAGCGGTCGCCGATCGCCTTGGCGGCGTCGTCATTGGCGATGACGAAGGCCAGCAGCGGATCGGCCTCGGCCAGCTGCGCCGTCGTCATGGCGGCGGCCTGGGCGCGGAAGGCGGCGTCGCCCATCCGGGTGCCCGAGATCAGCCGGTCGGCCAGGCCCTCGGGGCTTTCGCGGCCCAGCATGGCCTTCACCTGCGGATTGTCGACTGTCAGATATTCGCGGGTCTTGGACAGCCAGTAGCGCAGACGGATCTCTTCCATGTCGGTCGCGATCGGCGTTTCGGCCCCGACCGCGGCGACGAAGCGCGCGCGCTGGGCGTCGGTCATGGTCGTGTTCTTCGACGCCCGCACGATCGATCGGGCCATCTGGTAGAGCTGCGAACCGCCGCCCGCCGACTGTTCCAGCTGGCGATAGGGCAGGTACAGATCGCGCGCCACGGCCTGGACGCGTTCCAGGTCGCCCCACGGATCGCCGATCTGCTGCACCAGGGTCGGGTCGGCGGCGACGCGCGCCCGCAGCTCGGCCTCGGCCTCGCGCTTGGCGGCCATGAAGGCGGGATCGGTCAGGGCGCCCTGCTGGCCGTAGAAGACCTTGAAGCTGTTCTCCAGGCCGAAGATCGGGTCGAACGACAGCCGCTTGGCCTCGTCGCCGGTCAGCGAATATTCGAGCAGACGCCCGCGCAGTTCCGAATTCTGGATCAGGGTCACCGGCAGCTGCTGGTCGCGCAGCCGCTCCAGCTGGCTCATGGTCAGCAGGCGCGAGGTCGAGCCGGGGTTTCCGGCCACGAAGGTCACGTCGCCTTCCTTGGGCGGGTTCGGGTTCCACTTCAGGAAGTTGGGGCTCTCGACCGGCTGGCCGTTCTCATAGGCGCGCAGGAAGCCGGCATCGAGGGCGTAACGGGGGAAGTTGAAGTTGTCGGGGTCGCCGCCGAAGAAGGCCGCCTGGTTCTCGGGCGCGAACACCAGCCGCACGTCGTCATACCGGCGGAACTTGTACATGGCGTAGCGGCCGCCGCGGTAGAAGCTGATCACCTGGCAGTTGAACTTCGCATCGCCGGCGCAGGCCTCGGTCTGGATCTTGTTGGTCTCCGCCGTGCGGGCCTCGTTGAAGGCGGCGCCCTCCAGCCCGGCGCCGGCGGCCAGCACGCGATCAGTGACGTCGACGATGTCGACCAGCACCTCGGCCGTCTGGCCGGGGCAGCGCTTCTCCTCCTCGCGGTTCCGCGTCAGGAAGCCGTTCTTCACATAGTCCTGCTCGGGCGAGGACAGCTCCTGCGAACAGCCGACGACGCAGTGCCAGTTGGTCAGGATCAGGCCCTCGTCCGAGACGAAGGACGCCGAACAGCCCTGGATGCGGACCGCGGCGTTGCGGACCCGGTCCAGCCACGCCTGGTCGATCCGCGTGCCGTATTTGTCGTTCACCGTCTGGATCGGGAAGTTGTCGAACGTCCACATGCCCTCGTCGGCGCGGGCCGAAGAGGGGGCGGCCATCACGGCCATGAAGCCGGCCACCGCGGCGAGCGAAGCCGTCGCCGAGACGGCGGCGCGAAGCGAACGAAGCTGCATTCTGCGAATTCTCCCATGTCCGGCGTTGATCGCGGACTGTTGCAGTTACCTAGACCCGATCAGCCGATCCCGTCCATCCGCTCGCGGCTTGCTCACGAATACGTAACGCCGGTCGCCTTACCCCGATTTAACTTGGTTCCCGCGACCGGCGTCGTCACATAGCGGTAACTGCTCGGGGACCTATCCTTTCCAATGTCGCTCGCACTCTCCACGCTGCTGTACGAGTGGCGGCGCTATATGGCCGCCGTCATGGCCCTGGCCCTGTCGGGCCTGCTGGTCCTGGCCATGACCGGTGTCTTCATCGGCATCGGCAAGGGCTTCACCGCCACCATCGAGCGTTCCAGCGCCGACATCATCATCATGCAGCCCGGGGCCAAGAGCCTGATGGGCGGACCCTCGGGCGTGCCGCGCCGGTTCATTCCGCTGGCCTACCGCAACCCGGCGGTGGTCGAGGTCCAGCCGCTGGACGGCGCCGGCGGCTCGTTCCAGTCGGTCAAGAACGTCGACCCGACCATGTCCCAGGCCGAGCGGGCCCGTCAGGGCGCGCCGCGTCAGGAGTTCGTCCAGGCCAGCATCATCGACACCACCCCGGGCGCCGTGACCATTCCCACCGACTATTCCCAGGAACTGGTCGACGCCCTGCGCCAGCCCTACACCGTCGCCATCGACGAGACGGCCATCACCAAACTGGGCGTCAAGCTCGGCGACAAGGCCCTGTACAACGGCCAGACGGTAACGGTGGTCGGCATCACCCGCGGCTATCCCAACATGATGCAGGCCAATATCGTCATGTCGCGCGACACCCTGCGCATGCTGGGCCAGGCCGACACCGGGCCGCGCGTCGGCCCCCTGATGATCAAGCTGCGCGACCCGGCCCAGGCCGAGCGCGTCGCGGCCCAGCTGAATGAACAGGGCGACGGCCAGTGGAAGGCCTGGACCCGTCAGGAGCTGGCCGACGCCAACGCCTCCGCCATGTTCGAGGAAGGCATCCTGGTCATCATCATCGGCGGCTGCGTGGTGCTGGGCACCATCATCGGCGTGGCCATCACCTGGCAGACGCTGCGCGGCGCCATCATGGCCAACATCAAGGAGTTTGCCTCCCTGCGGGCCCTGGGCGTCGGCATGGGATCGCTGAACCGCATCGTCATGGAGCTCAGCTTCTGGGTCGGCCTGGTCGGGGTCGGCGCCGCCATCGGCCTGACCTTCCTGGTGCAGATGCTGGCCGCGGCCAACGCCGTCATCATCGCCCTGCCGCCCATCCTGCTGATCGTGGTCGGCGGCGGCCTCGTCATCATCGCCATGCTGTCGGGCCTGCTGTCCCTCGGCATCCTCAAGAATAGCCAGCCGGCGGACCTCCTGCGATGAGCTCGACCAAGACGCACGGCAAGCACGGCGATTTCGCCATCGAGGCCAAGGGCCTCGTGAAACGGTTCAAGTCCGGCAAATCCTACATCGACGTCCTGAAGGGCGTGGATTTCGACGCCCGCCACGGCGACCTGACCATGGTCATGGGCCCGTCCGGGTCCGGCAAGTCGACCCTGATCGCGGCCCTGTCGGGCCTGCTGCGTCCCGAAGAGGGCCGGGTCGACACCCTCGACGTCGACAACCTGTGGAAGCTGTCGCCGGGCAAGATCGACAAATTCCGCCTCGATAATTGCGGCTTCATCTTCCAGGGCTTCAACCTCTTCCCCGCCCTCACGGCCTTGCAGCAGGTCGAGGTGGTGCTGAAATTCCAGGGCCTGTCCAAGGCCGACGCCAAACGTCAGGCGGCGGCGACGCTTGAGGAGGTCGGCCTCGGCCCGCGCCTGCACCAGCGGCCCTCGGCCCTGTCCGGCGGCGAGAAGCAGCGCGTCGCCATCGCCCGCTGCCTGGCCAAGAACCCCCAGATCCTGTTCGCCGACGAACCGACCTCCGCCCTCGACGGCGAGAACGGCCAGGTCGTCATCCGCCTCCTGCGCCGCGCCGCCACCGAACACGGCGCCGCCGTGATCTGCGTGACCCACGACCCGCGCCTCGAGGAATGGGCCGACCGGGTCATCAAGCTCGAGGACGGCGTGATCATCGACGACCAGCGCCGCATTCCCAATCCCGACGCCACGCTCGCTTCGCACTGACGAGACCAAGGACCTTCGACATGCCCGCCTTCCTCAAGAACAAATGGCTCTGGATCGGCCTCGTGCTGATCGTCCTGATCGTCGTCGGCTTCAACTTCATGCAGGGCTCGGCCCGCGCGAAGAAGGCCGAGGAAGAGAAGGCCAGCGCGCAGAAGAAGATCGAGAGCCCCTATGCGGCCATCGCCAACGGCAAGGTCGACATCGAGGGCGGCATAATCCAGATCGCGGCCCGCCGCGGCGGCGTCGTCCGCGAGGTCCTGGTGCAGGAAGGCGACCGCGTCGTCGCCGGCCAGATTCTAGCCCGTCAGGAAGACGACGAGCCCCGTCTGGCCCTGCAGAGCGCCAATGCCGACGTCGCCCAGGCCGAAAGCCAGCTGCGTCTGATCCAGGTCGACATCCGCACGGCCCAGCGCGAACACGACCGCCTGCAGCAACTGGTGGCCTCCAACTTCGTCGCCGCCTCGCGCATGGACGCCGCCCGCGACGCCATCGCCCAGGCCCAGGCCCGTCTCGCCAACCAGCAGGCGGCCGTCCAGACCGCCCGCGCCCGCCGCGACCAGGCCGCCTACAACGTCGAGCTGACCGTGATCCGCGCGCCCCAGTCGGGCCGCATCGTGCGCCGATACGCCAACCCCGGCGCCGGCGCCTCGACCCTGAACGTCTCCAACATGTTCGACCTCGAGCCCGACGCCCCGCGCATCGCCCGCGCCGAGATCGTCGAGAGCGACATCCCCAACATCACCCCCGGCCAGGCCGTCGAGATCACGCCCGAGGGCGATCCGTCCAAGGTCTATGTCGGCGCCGTCCTGCGCCGCGCCGCCGTCTTCGGCGCCCGCAAGCTGGCCTCGGACGATCCCTCGCAGCGCTCTGACGAGCGCGTCGTGGAAGTCGTCGTCACCGCCGGCGACGCGCCCCTGCTGATCGGCCAGCGCGTCCTGGTCAAGTTCATGAAGCCCGGCCAGACCGCTGGCGCCCCGCGCGCCGCAACCGTCGGCGTCCCGGCCGGCCGCGCCATGCGGGCTCCGGCCAAGGCGGGCTAGGCGCGAACCTCGGGCGGGGGAGCGGCGCGCGCCGTCTCCTTCGCCTGCTCGCCCAGCCAGCGGATCACCGTCCGCGCCGCCCGCCCGGTCTCGCCGCCGCTCCGGATCGCGACCAGCGCCCCGCCGTCGGCGGCGAAGCCGAACGGCGCGACCAGCCGTCCGGCGGCGATGTCCCCGGCCACGATCGTCCACGGCAGGACGGCCGCGCCCAGACCGGCCAGGGCCGCGTCCAGCACGAAATGCAGATGGGTCAGGGCGCGGGTCGGTCCCCCCGGCTCGGCGTGGCCGGTGATCGCCGCCCACTCGGTCCAGCCGGTCATGCGCGTGCGCGACACCAGCCGCGGAACCGTGGAGAGCTCGCGGGCCGCGAGCGCCGGCGCGCAGACCAGGCCGATCCGGTTTTCCGCCAGTCGCTCCACCCCCGGTTCGTTCAGGGCCGATCCATCGAGATAGCGGACCATCAGATCGGCGCCCCGCTGCCGGGTCGCCGTGGGCGCCAGATCCGTCAGGTGCAGCACGACGCCGGGGCAGTCCCGCTCGAAGGCCGCCAGCCGCGGGATGAGCCATTTCACGGCGAGGCTCTGATGGATCGCGACGTGGATGTCGGCCAGGTCGCGCACCGCGCGCACGGCCTCGGTCAGGGCGTCGAAGCCGGCGCCCAATCCTGTCCGTAACGCCTCGCCGCGGGCGGTGAGGCGCAGCTGGTGTTTCGGCCCCTCGAACAGCCGGACGCCCAGCGCCGCCTCCAGCGCCTTCACCTGCCGGCTGATCGCGCTGTGCGTGACGTTCAGCTCCGCCGCCGCCCGCGTGGCCGAGCCGGTGCGCCCCATCGCCTCGAACGCCCGCAACGCGTTCAGCGAGGGCAGGGCGGGCCGGGATGTGAGATTTTCGAACATGCGTCGCTCGATATGTCGCTTTCGGTCCCGGCGCAATCCGGCGATCCCGACCGGATGTCCCTGCGCGCCCGTCTCGTCGTTCCCGTCCTCGGCCTCGGCCAGATCGTGGCCTTCGCCTCCAGCTACTATCTGCTGGGCGTGCTCGCCGATCCGATGGCGCAGGCGTCGGGGCTGGCGCCCTCCGCCCTGTTCACCGCCCTGTCCGCCGCCTTCCTGATCTCGGCGGCGCTCTCCCCGGCGGCGGGCCGCTGGATCGAACGCAGCGGCGGGCGGCGGGTGCAGGCGTGGGCGCACCTCGCCTTCGCCGCCGCCCTGCTGACCATGGCCGTCTCGCCGTCAGCCCCCGTTCTGCTGGCGGGCGTGGCGGCCCTCGGGATCGGCATGTCGATCGGTCTTTACGGCACGGCCTTCGCCGTCCTGGTCGAACTGCACGGCGCGGCCGCCCGCCGCCCGATCACTGCCGTCTCCCTTGTCGGCGCGCTGGGCGGCGGCCTCGGCTGGCCCCTCAGCCGTCTGATCATGGAGGCGTGGGACTGGCGGATCGCCTGCGCCGCCTGGGCGGCCGCCCACCTGGCTCTGTGCCTTCCCCTGACCCTCGCGGTCCTGCCCCGGCGGCGCGCCGCCTCCACCACGAAGCCCGAGTTTCAGCCGGTCCGCTGGGACCGCCCCATGGCGCAGATCGCCGCCGTCTTCGCCGGAGGATGGATGATCTCCACCGCCATGGGCGCGCACCTGCCGCGCCTGCTGGGCCAACTCGGGCTCGGCGCGGAGCAGGCCGCCTGGGCCGCAGGCCTGATGGCCGCCAGCGCCATCGCCGCGCGCCTGTTCGATCTCATGGTCCTGCACCGGTCGCATCCGATGGCGACCGTCCGGCTGGCCTGCCTGTTTCATCCGCTGGGCGCGGCGCTGGCGGGATGGGGCGGCGCGCGCCTCGCCGCCGCCGTCGCCGTGGGGCAGGGGGCCGGCAACGGCCTTCTGTCCGTGGCCTCGGGCGTCCTGCCGCTGCACGTCTTCGGTCCTGACCGCTACGCCGTGCGCCAGGCCATGATCCTGACGCCGGCCCGCTACCTCCAGGCCGCCGCCCCGGCCGCCTACGCCCTGGCGCTGGACGTCTCGCCGGGGTTCGCCGTGGCGGCCTCCAGCGCCGTCTGCCTCGTGATGTTCGCCCTGACCTTCGGCCTGAAGCCCGTCAGCGCCCCGTGAAGTCCGCCGGCCGCTTTTCCAGCGCCGCCGTCACGCCTTCCAGATGGTCCTCGCCCAGATGCGCCAGCGCCTGCATCGACGCCGTCATCTCCAGGATCTGGTCGAAGGTCGCGTCCCGGCCCTGACGCAGCAGGGCCTTGGTCATGCGCAGGGCCTGGGGCGCACGCGCCGCGATCTCCTCCGCGATCTCCATGGCCTCGTCCATCAGCCGTTCGGGCGCGACCACCCGGCTGATCAGCCCCCATTCCATCGCCGTCCGCGCATCCAGCGTCCGGGCGGTGAACAGCATCTCGGCCGCCCGCGCATAGCCGATATTGCGCGGCATCAGCCAGGCCCCGCCGTCGCCCGGCAATATGCCCAGCTTCAGGAAGGGCACGCCGAAGCTGGCCGTCTCCGAGGCGATCCGTATGTCGGCCAGGCCGGCGATGTCGCAGCCCAGCCCCATGGCCGGCCCGTTCACCGCCGCCACCATCGGAACCTCCAGCCCGTACAGCGACCGCACGATCCGGTGCACCACGCGGCGATAGCGCTCGCGGATGTCGGCGCCCGTCCCCGCGAACATGTCGCGCCGGTCCTTCATCGCCTTCAGATCGCCGCCCGCCGAAAAGGCGCGGCCCGCCCCGGTCAGCACCACGCAGCGCACCTCCGGATCCGCGTTGACCGCCTCGCACGCGGCGGCGAAGGCCGCGCCGTCCTCAATGTCGGGCAGGGCGTTCAGCCGGTCGGGCCGGTCCAGCGTCCAGATTTCGATGTGCGCGCGGCGTTCTCGGCGGATCAGGGTCATGCTTCCGCTGTGCCGCAAGCGCGGCCCCGCCGCAACGTCAGGAGCCGGCGACCTTGCGCGCCACCGACGACCAGGCCCGGGCCAGCGGAAGCTCCGCGTGATCGCGGGTCCCCGCCGCGGCCCTCTGTGCGGACAGGCTGACGTAGCGCCGCAAGACCGTGGTTCCGTGAGACAGGATGTCGTCGGCGTCGAGGAAACTGACCGGCTCGGCCGCCGCGATCCGCGGCGCCTCGGCCGGCGCGGCGTTGGCTCGCGGCATCGGGGCCTGGACGATGAAATCGACCCCGCGCTCGATCGACCAGCCGTTTCGCCACGGCAGCACGACGGTTGTCGCGACCAGCGTCGCCTCAAGCTTAAGCATATGCGCGCCCCTCCGACAGAAGACTGGCACGGATTTCATCCGGGCGCGTGTATCCCGCGTGCGACAGAAGAATTGAAAAAGCCCCGGACCTTGCGGGCCGGGGCTTTTTCAGTGATCGGACGGCGCCCTAGCGGCGCTTCTCGATCTTGATGGGCACGAAGTTCGACGGGTGGCTGATCACACGATCGCCCGCCCCGTTATTGTTCTTCGTATTGACCAGCATCCCGCCCCAGAGGGCGAATGACATCATGGCGTGCTGGAGATTGCGGTCTCTGTCGTTCATCCTTGGCGTCTCCTTTCGATGGAACGATTGAAAAGAGACGCGTCGTGCTTTTCGGGAATCTCACCGTCATAGTCGTTTCGCGTCAGGATCCATGTAACCCTGGCTAGTGAAAATTGCAACGATTTTTACTCCGCTACCGGACCATATTTCGCACTGATGTCATCGACCGTAACACAAAGCCCACAGGCGCCGCCGCGCAGCATCGCCACGCCCTGCATCAAGGTGTGCGTCGTCGACGGCGCGTCCAGCCTGTGTCTGGGCTGTTTCCGCACCCTGTCCGAGATCGGCGGCTGGAGCGGGCTGACCGACGATCAGCGCGCCGCGGTGATGGCCGATCTTCCCGCGCGTCGGTCCCGCATCGACCCCGCGCTGCTGGGGCCCGCCTGATCCCGCCCCGTTAAGCCCGCGCAAACCATCCCCCTTCACCGCATCCAAACGCGCTTGTGGGAGAACCGGGACGTCGCAGAAGCGGCGCTTCAGGACGACCAGGGCATGCGTTTCGACCTTTCCTCCATGGGCATCATGGCCGCCGCCGTCGCCTCGGCCCTCGCCACCGTCTGGTGGATGGATCAGGCCGGCCTGCGCGGTCAGGCCCAGGCCGCCACGCCGGTTCACGTCTCTGCGCCCGCCCACGGCGCCCCGGCCCAGGTGCTGAAGGGTCTCGACGGACACTACTGGGCCGACGCCCTGATCGAGGGCCGCGCCGTCCGCGTCATGGTCGACACCGGCGCCAGCGTGGTCACCCTGACCCGCAACGACGCCGCCCGGCTGGGTCTAAAGCTCACGTCCGACGATTTTTCCGGCACGGTCGTCACCGCGTCCGGCCCGGTTCGCGCCGCCTCCGTCGAACTCCAGACCGTCGCCGTCGCCGGCGCCCGCGTCGAGCGCGTCCAGGCCATGGTCGTCGAGCGCGGCCTGCCGCACTCCCTGCTGGGCATGAGCTATCTGGGCCGCCTCTCGGCCTTCACCGCCACGCCCGCCAGTCTGACGCTGCGCCCCTGAACAGGCAGTAGGCAGTAGGAATTAGGCGCTAGGCCGATCGTTGGGCGTCCCGATCCCCACTGCCTACTGCCTACTGCCTGCTGCCTACTGCCTTAGTCTCTCAAACCGCCTTCGCCGCCACCGACAGCGCGGTCGCCAGCAGATAGACCGCGAACGCCTTGCGCAGCACCCGCTTGTCCAGCGAATGGGCCAGCTTCGCGCCCCACGGCGCCACCGCGGTCGTCAGGATCGCCATCACGATCGCTCCCGGGACATTGACGTAGCCCAGCGACAGAGGCGGTCGTCCCGCCGCGTCCCATCCGAACGCCACGAAGCCCAGCGTCGCCGCCGTTCCGATGGCCACTCCGAACCCTGACGCCGTCGCCACCGCCTGATGGATGGGCCGTCCGCACAGGGTCATCATCATCCCGCCGAAACTGCCGCCGCCGATCCCCATCATCGCCGACAGCCCGCCGATCAGGCTTCCCAGCCCGCGCCGCGCCCAACCGGTCGGCAGGTCGGGCCTCAGGGTGAACCGCTCGGGCATCAGCCCCAGCTGCGCCGCGATCAGGGCCAGGCAGACGCCATAGACGATGGCCAGCCCTTCCATCGAGGTGACCCCCGCTACCGCCGCCCCGATCAGCGCCCCGAACCCGACCCAGGGCGTCCAGGTCTTCAGCACCTCCTCGTCCACGGCTCCGTGCGATCGGTGCGCCTTCAGCGACCGCCAGCTGGTCGCCACTATGGTCAGCAGCGAGGTGCCGATGGCCGTATGCAGATTGCCCTCGCCCCCGACCCCCAGCACCTCGAAGGCGTAGAACACCGCCGGCACGATCACCGTGCCTCCGCCCACCCCGAACAGGCCCGCCACGATCCCGCCCGCCAGCCCGGCCGCGACAAGGGCGGCGAGCAGAAGCAGCAGGTCGGTCAGGGGCAGGGCGGTCATCCGCCCTGTCTAGTCTGACTCGCGCCGAAGGGGACCGCGCCGGCGCGACCGCAACCTTCCTCGCCGACTCCCGTTCTTTCCGCACAGGGACACCCAGGACCCGGAAAGAACCTCCATGACATCGCTCAAGCTTATCGCGGCCTCTGCCGCCGCCCTCACCCTTGTCGCCGGCGCCGCCGCGGCCCAGACGCCCTATGGCTCCACCCCCTATGGCCAGACCCAGACCCAGACCGATCCCATCGGCGCCATCCTCGGCGCCCTGTTCGGCGACCGACTGGGCACGTCGACCACCCTGGACAGCGAATGGTCGCGCGGTCGCCGCCCGCTCGACGCCAACCGCACCCAGTTCGAAACCCGGCTGCAGGCCGACGTGCGTTCGGGCGCCATCTCCTCCTCGGCCGCCAGCAGCCTGAGCTCGGAATACTATGACCTCGTCACGCTGGAGGCGCGGTACACCGCCGACGGCCGCGTCACCACTACCGAGCGCGCGGATCTGGCCGAACGCTATCGCATCTTCTCGACCCGCTATCAGGCGGGCGGGCAGGGCGGTTATGACGACGGCTACGACAGCTGGCGTCCGCTGGCCGAGAGCCGCAGCAGCTTCACGTCCCGTCTCGACGCCGGCGTGCGCAACCGCACCCTGACACGCAGTCAGGCCAACCGCCTGTCGACCGACTTCAACGCCCTGGTTCAGCTGGAAACCAGCTACGACCGCAACGGCATCGACGCTCGCGAGCGGGCGGATCTGGAAGCCCGCTGGGCGGATCTGAACCGCCGTGTCGGCGACAACTATGACGACGGCTACGCCAACCCGGGCGACAACTACGGTTCCGACCCGCGCGGGGCCCAGATCGAGGCCCGCATCGCCGCCGGCGAGCGCAACGGCTCGATCAGCCGCACCGAGGCCGCCAGCCTGCGGCTCGAGCTGCGCGACCTGACGCGCCGCTGGGCCGAGCTGGAAACCCGGGTCGACCTGGCCCGCCGCTAAACCGCGAACAGAGGGGCGCCGTCCGCAGGGGCGGCGCCCCTAGTCCGTCAGCCAGAACAGCTCCTCGACCGTCGTGCCCAGCGCGCGGGCGAGGCTCAGCGCCAGCAGGGTCGAGGGGATGAAGACCCCGTTCTCGACCGTGTTCACGGTCTTGCGCGAAACCCCGGCCCGCTCGGCCAGATCGGCCTGGGTCAGGCCGGCGGCCGTCCGCACCTCCTTGAGCCGCGAGGCGAGACGCGGATCACCCATCCTGACCGGCCTCGCGGTCCAGCCATGCGAAGCGCACCCCGGCGGTGGCGCCGCCCGCTGCGAGCGCCGTCAGCAGGCCCATGGCCCCCAGCTCGGGCCGCACCAGAAACAGCGCGAACGCCGCCGTGGCTCCGGTCATGAGCACCATGAAGGCCGCCGTCATGGCGCGTGCGCGGATGACGATGGTCAATTCATCCTCGAGGAAGCGGCGGTTCTGGCGGGAATTGTGGTCCCAGCCCATGGCTATGGCCGCCGTCACCCAAGCGTAGAGCACGGGCAGCAGGATCGACAGATAGTCCCGGAGCCGGCCTTCGCCTTCCATCACGTGGCGAACCGGCTCCAGCGCCAGCGCCAGGAAGATCACGGCCACGGCGGGAAACAGGAACAGCTGGCTGGACCGCTGCGCCTGCAGCCGGTCACGCTTGCCTTGCGGCGGTTCGGTCATCCAGCGCCGGTCGCCCGGACGGTACAGCCACGCCCCGATCGCGCCGACCAGTACAAAACTGACGCCGAGGCCGGCGAGCACCCCCGCGAAGGTCGCGGCGTCCCCGGTCTGCCCCTGTCCGGTGACAAACCCGAACCCCGCGGCGAGAACGCCCAGAACGGCGAGGCAAACCGCCGAATAGAATTTTCGGGTTCGTATTCGCCCCGCCTTCGCCAGCTCCTGATCGTCCATCTCGATACCCCAAGACACAGTGTCACCTTGGGGTTACATATCACCTATGGGTTACATCGAGTCAAGCGGCTCAGATCAGCAGGGCCCCCTCGTGCCGCAGCAGCCAGCCCTTGCGCTCCAGCCCGCCGCCAAAGCCGGTCAGCGATCCGTCCGCGCCCACCACCCGATGGCAGGCCAGGATCAGCGGGATGGGGTTGCGGTTCAGGGCTACGCCCGCCGCCTGGGCCGCGCCCGGCTCGCCCGCCCGCTTCGCCATCTCGCCATAGGTGATGGTCACGCCCGCCGGCACCTCGGCCAGGGCCTGCCACACCCGCGGCTGGAAGCCATCGGACGCGGCGCCGTCCAGCGACCAGGGCACGCGGTTCAGCGCCTCGCGGTCCCCGTCGAAATAGGCCGCCAGCTCCCGCGCGACCGCGGCCGGCGTCTCGCCGTCGGAAAGCGCCACGCCGGGGTACTCCCGCCGCATCGCCCTGATCAGCCCGTCTCCGAAGCTGACGCCGCGCACCACCCCCGCCTCGTCGCAGGCGATCGCCAGCGGCCCGATCGGGCTCTCGACCCAGGACAGGATCAGGCGGTCCGGCGCGCTCATTCCACGGCCGGCATCAGGGCGTTGACCTCGCCCCAGCCCAGGGCCCCTTCGCCCAGCGGCCCGGACCGTCCGTCGATCAGGAAGGCCTCGGTCAGCGCCGCCGCCCGGCCCCAGGTCGCGCCCACGATGCCCGACCCCGCGCTCAGCCGCCGCACGCCCAGCCCTTCCAGCGCCCGCGCGTCTGGGAGGCCGGGATAGGCCAGCAGGTTCAGTGGCAACGCCGTCGCCGCGACCATCTCCGCGATGTCCGCCGTATCCGTCAGCCCCGGCGTGAACAGCCCGTCCGCCCCCGCCGCCGCATAGATGGCCCCCCGACGCGCCGCCTCGGCCACGCGCGTCTCCGGCTCGCCCACGCCCCTCAGCCACACGTCGCACCGCGCGTTGATGAACAGGTCCGGCCCGACCGCCGCCCGGATCGCCGCGATCTTGCTCGCCAGCAGCTCCGGCGAGCCGCCGCCGTCCTCGATATTGATCCCCGCCGCGCCCGCCTCGACCAGCCGCTTCGCCTGCGCCGCCACCCTGGCCGGGTCATCCGAATAGCCGCCCTCGAAGTCGATCGACACCGGCAGCCCCTGCGCCGCCCTTGCCACGTCGCGCGCGACCTGCACCACCCGGTCGACCGGCAGGGCGTCGCCATCGGGCCAGCCCAGCGCCCAGGCCACGCCCGCGCTGGTCGTGGCGATCGCCTTCGCCCCCCTCGACCGCATCAGCGCCGCCGACCCCCCGTCCCAGGCGTTGGGCAGGATCAGCAGGCCGGAACGGTGCAGGTCGCGGAAGGCGGTCATGACTCTCTCCAGATTTGAAGCGTCACCATGCCCCGGAGGACCCCCGTTCGTCTCGCGGCTTTCGGACGGGAACAGCGGTTCTTGCGCGGCGTTACGGTCAAGCTGGTCGCCGCACTCCGCGCCGTCCCGGTCAGGACAAGTCCCATGGTCAATCGCAGAGCCGGCCTTCCCCTCACGGCCCCGTCCGTGCCCCTGTTCGCGATAGCGGTGATCCTCGCGATCCTGGCCGTGCTGGCCCACTACGGCGGCGTCGCCATTCCCTTCATCAGCGCCCACGTCTTCGACACCCTGGCCGTCGCCTTCGCGGTCCTGACCGCCGGCGTTCTCCTGCGCGGCGCCTAGGCGCCCCTAGCCGGGCGGGGTCCCGGCGCCTAAGTTCCGTTCATGGCCCGTTCTCCCTCCCCGCCCGGCAAGCCCGTCCACGTCCCCGGTGAATCCGCCGGCCTGTCCGAGGCCGCGGCGCCCTTCATCTTCGACCCGGCGGCGGCGAAGAACCGCGTGCCCATGTTCGCCCCCGTCACCGGCCCGCGCCTGACGCCGGACGAGCCCCCCGGCAAGCCCGCAGACTGGGTCCCGCACCGCCCCGAACGTCCCGACAGCCGCAAGCGCATCCCCTTCCGGCTGGAGACCAAATACACCCCCGCCGGCGACCAGCCCTCGGCCATCGCCGAACTCGTCGCCACGGCGAAGACGGGCGAGCGCGACCAGGTCCTGCTGGGCGTCACCGGCTCGGGCAAGACCTTCACCATGGCCAAGGTCATCGAACAGACCCAGCGCCCGGCCCTGATCCTGGCCCACAACAAGACCCTCGCCGCCCAGCTCTATTCCGAGTTCAAGAGCTTCTTCCCGGACAACGCCGTCGAGTATTTCGTCTCGTATTACGACTACTACCAACCGGAAGCTTATGTACCCAGAACAGATACTTACATCGAGAAGGACAGCTCCATAAACGAGCAGATCGACCGCATGCGCCACTCGGCGACGCGGGCGATCCTGGAGCGGGACGACGTCATCGTGGTCGCCTCGGTCAGCTGCATCTACGGCATCGGCTCGGTCGAGACCTATACGGCCATGACCTTCACCCTGAAGGTCGGGGACCAGATCGACGAGTCCAAGCTCCGCGCCGACCTGATCGCCCTGCAGTACAAGCGCAACGACGCCGCC
>Ga0164290_1000882_pt1 | contig 69622 bp, 62 predicted proteins | sample Micstemetagenome_FD_108782 | JGI IMG/M metagenome (GOLD analysis project Ga0164290, IMG submission 108782) | Contaminated culture microbial community from soil near Moab, Utah, USA - Microcoleus steenstrupii SON62 (Illumina Assembly) | ecosystem: Environmental > Terrestrial > Soil > Soil crust...
AGAGGAAGGACGGCCGCACTCTTGGCGCCTTTCCTCTCCCCCGGGCAGGGGGAGAGGTGGCACGCGAAGCGTGACGGAGTGGGGGTGCTTCGCCCCTCGACGTCATATGCGATTGCCCTGCGTTTACGGGGGAGGGGGACCACGCGAAGCGTGGTGGAGGGGGCGCTCTCGCGAGGCTCTTCCAGATGACCCGCTACGCACTGACCGGCGCACGCATTTTCGACGGCGACGGCTGGCATGACAATCACGCGCTGGTAGTCGACGGCGAGCGCGTCGAGGCGGTGGCGCCCTTGACGGCCGTGCCCCCCGGCATCAAACGCGTCGAGCTCGATGGCGGCGCGCTGGTGCCGGGCTTCGTCGACCTGCAGGTGAATGGCGGCGGCGGCGTGATGCTCAACGATCGGCAGGATGCGCAGGCGATCGCCACGATCTGCCGCGCGCATGCGCCGTTCGGCACGACGGCGCTGCTGGCGACGCTGATCACCGACACGCGCGAGATCACGGCCGCGACGGTCGAAGCCGGCGCCGACGCGGCGCGAAAGAAGGTGCCGGGATTTCTCGGCCTGCATTTGGAGGGGCCGCATCTGTCGGTCGCCCGCAAGGGGGCGCACGACCCGAAGCTGATCCGGCCGCTCGAGGACGCCGACCAGGCCTTCCTGATCGAGGCGCGGGGCAGGCTGCCCTACCTGCTCACCACGGTGGCGCCGGAATCGGCAACGCCGGCGCGTATCGGGACGCTGGTCGAGGCAGGCATCGTCGTCAGCCTCGGCCATTCCGACACCAGCTTCGTTTCCGCCAGGGCCGGCGCGGAAGCCGGCGCATCCATGGTCACGCATCTGTTCAACGCGATGAGCCAGCTCGGGAACCGCGAGCCCGGCATGGTCGGCGCTGCACTCGGCGTCGGCGCGCTGAGCGCCGGACTGATCGCCGACGGCATCCATGTCGATCCGGCGACGATCGGCATCGCATTGCGGGCGAAAGTCGGACCCGGCCGCATCTTCCTCGTCACCGATGCGATGGCATCGATCGGTACCGACATGACCGAATTCACGCTCAACGGCCGCAGCGTCTTCCGCAAGGACGGCCGGCTGACGCTCGCCGACGGCACGCTGGCCGGCGCCGATCTCGACATGATCTCGGCCGTGCGTTTCATGCATCGCGTGATCGGCATGGAGCTCGCCGAAGCGCTGAGGATGGCAGCGCTCTACCCGGCCCGCGCGATGGGAATCGCGGCGACGCACGGTCGGTTCGGGCAAGGCACCCGCGCCGATGCGGTGCACCTGTCGGAGACGCTGGAGGTGCGGTCGGTCAGGATTGGTGGAGAGGTTGTGTATGCCGGCTAGAGCAGGTCGCGTGAAATAGGATTCACGCGACCTGCTCTAGGCTCTTGTTTTTGCGCATGTCTTTATCCCGAAACCGCGGACACTTTCGGGAGACATGCTTTAGATCAGGGCATTCCACTCCTGGCTGACGCAGCGATCCTTCACGCCCCCCTCTGGCCTGCCGGCCATCTCACCCACAAGGAGGGAGATCGGACGGCCGCTCTACTTTCGCAAAATTGCAACGCTGGTGGTTCGCGAAAGTCGTGGTGAAAGCCAATCTCCCCCCTTCTTGTGGGGGAGATGTCCGGCAGGACAGAGCGGCGCCTCGCGCTAACCCGATTGGTCAGCGGCGCGCTGGGCTCAAGCGTCCTGCTTCACGTCCTGGCGCTGGCTGCCCAAGCCTTCGATGCCGAGCTCGACCACGTCGCCTGCCTTCAGGAACCGCGGCGGTTTCATGCCGAGCCCGACGCCGGGCGGCGTGCCGGTCGAGATGATGTCGCCCGGCTGCAGGCTCATGAACTGCGACAAATAGGAGACGAGGTACTTCACCCCGTAGACCATGGTTTTCGTCGAGCCGTCCTGCATGATCTTGCCGTTGACCTTCAACCACATTTTGAGGTCCTGCGGGTCGGCGACCTCGTCCTTCGTCACCAGCCACGGACCGATCGGCCCGAAAGTGTCGCAGGACTTGCCCTTGGTCCACTGGCCCTGCCGCTCGGCCTGGAACTCGCGCTCCGACACGTCGTGCGCGACGCAGTAGCCGGCCACATGATCGAGCGCGTTGTCTTCCGAGACATATTTTGCGGCCTTGCCGATGACCACGCCGAGCTCGACCTCCCAGTCGGTCTTCTTCGACTTGCGCGGGATCAGCAGATCGTCATCCGGGCCGACGATGGCCGAGGTGGCCTTCATGAAGATGATCGGCTCCGGCGGCACTTTCGCACCGGTCTCGGCGGCATGGTCTGAATAGTTGAGGCCAATGCAGATGAACTTGCCGGTACCCGCCACGCAGGCCCCGAAACGCGGCTTGCCGCGCACCAGCGGCAGCGATTCGGGATCGAGCTTGCCCAGTCGCTTCAGAACCTTCGGGTCGAGCGCGGCACCGGCCACATCCTCGATATGCTCGGAAAGATCGCGGAGCTTGCCTGACCCATCCACCAAGCCAGGCCTCTCCTTGCCCGGCCGACCATAACGCACCAGCTTCACGAAAAATCCTCCTCAGCGAAAAGCCGCAGGGTTTTCGGACAAGATTCTTTTGTGCGCAATAGGCGACGTGCGCCCCCTCCACCATGCTTCGCATGGTCCCCCTCCCGCGCTTCGCAGGGGAGGATCAAACGCAGCGGCCGGCCTCGACCGCGATCCTCCCCCGTTTACGGGGAGGGGGACCGCCGAAGGCGGTGGAGGGGGCGCCCCGCCGATCAGTCGCCGTAAGGCACCCAGACGTTCTTCACCTCGATGCCGCGGCGAAGGAACGTTTCGCCGGCAGCGGCGTCGGAAGACCAATCGAGGGTGCGGCCATTGCCGGTCCAGACGCGTTTCAGATTGCCGACCGATTCCGCTTCGGCCATGCGGCAGAGATCGGCATCGGCGATGAGCCAGAGCCCGTCGAGATCGTCGTGCTTGGCCAGCACCGGCGCGAGTTCGGCGACGCGGCCGGTGACGATGTTGACCGCGCCGGCAGGAACATCCGAGGTCTCGATCACCTGGTAAAGGTCGGTGGCGACCAGCGGGTGCTTCTGCGACGGCACGACGACGACATTGTTGCCGGTCGCAAGCGCCGGCGCGACCAGCGAGACGAAAGCAAGCAGCGGCGCTTCGCTCGGCAGGACGATGCCCAGCACACCGACCGGCTCGTGCAGCGCCAGCGTCACGGCACGCGCCGGCGGCGTATGCACGCGGCCCTCGAACTTGTCCGCCATGCCGGCGTAATAGAACAGGCGCTCGACCGACAGGTCGAACTCGGCCTGCGCCGACTTGGCGGAGGCCCCGGTCAGGCTGGAGAGGCGCGCGACGAACTCGGCCGCGCGCGCCGACAGATTCTCGGCGAGATAATAAAGCACCTGGCTGCGATTGTAGGCGGTGGCGTCGGGCCAGCCCTTCGAGCTGCGCGCCGCGGCGACGGCGTCGCGGATGTCCTTGCGGTTGCCGAGGCCCGCCTCGCCGGCCAGCCGGCCCTTCCGGTCGAGCACCGGATAGGAGTAGTTGCCGTCGGGGCGAACCTGCTTGCCGCCGATGAAGAGCTTTGCGGTGCGGTCGATCGCCGGCGCGCCGGCTTCGTCGACCTCGCCCAATCCTGGCTTTTCCGCCGGCTTGACGACCGGGCCGTAAGGCAGCTTCGAGACCAGATATTCGTACATGCCTTCCTTGCCGCCCTCACGGCCGAAACCGCTCTCGCGATAGCCGCCGAAGCCGGACGAGGCGTCGAACATGTTGGTGCCGTTGATCCACACCACGCCGGCCTTGAGCTGCGGCGCGACGTGGACGGCGAGGTTGATGTTCTCGCTCCAGACCGAAGCCGCCAGGCCAAAGCGCGTGTTGTTGGCGAGCTCGATCGCCTCGTCGGTGTTGCGGAAGGTCATCACGGCGAGCACCGGCCCGAACACCTCTTCCTGGGCGAGAATATTCGCCGGCGAAACGCCGGTGGCGAGCGTCGGCAGGTGGAAATAGCCGGTCTCGGGCAGAGCATTGTCGGGCTGCCAGCACTGCGCGCCCTGGCGGGCGCCTTCGGCGATCAGGCCGCGCACGCGGTCGAGCTGCGTACGGTCAACCAGCGGTCCGATATCGGTGTTCTTGTCGAGCGGCTGGCCGACACGCAGCCGTCCCATGCGCGTCTTCACCTTGGCGATGAGGGCATCGGCAATGCCTTCCTGCACGAGCAGGCGCGAGCCGGCGCAGCAGACCTGGCCCTGGTTGAACCAGATGCCGTCGACCAGGCCTTCGACCGCCGAGTCGAGATCGGCATCCTCGAACACCATGAAGGGCGACTTGCCGCCGAGCTCGAGCGACAGCTTCTTGCCGGAGCCGGCGGTGGCCTTGCGGATGATCTTGCCGACCTCGGACGAGCCGGTGAAGGCGATCTTGTCGATGTCGGGATGGTTGACGATCGCGGCACCGGCCTCGGGCCCGCCCTGCACGATGTTGACGACGCCTTTCGGCACGCCGGCGCGCTCGCAGATCTCGGCGAAAAGAATGGCGGTCAACGGCGTGAACTCGGCCGGCTTCAGCACCACCGTGCAGCCGGCGGCGAGCGCCGGCGCGATCTTCCAGGCGAGCATGAGCAGTGGGAAGTTCCACGGGATCACCTGGCCGACGACGCCGACCGGCTCGTGGCCGGGGAACTCCCTGTCGAGCGCCTGCGCCCAGCCGGCGTGATGCAGGAAATGGCGGATCGCCAGCGGCACGTCGATGTCGCGGCTCTCGCGGATCGGCTTGCCGTTGTCGATCGATTCGAGCACCGCGAGGAGGCGCTGGTGCCGCTGCATGGCGCGGCCGATGGCATAGAGAACGCGCGCCCGCTCATAGCCCGATTTTGCGCGCCAGCGCGGCAGCGCCTTGCGGGCCGCCGCCACCGCCGCATCGACATCGGCGGCATTCGCTTCCGCGATTTTCGCGAGCAACTTGCCGGAAGAAGGCTCCGACACATCGAAGGTCTTGCCGGACGACGCGGCACGCCATTCGCCGGCGATGAAAAGGGATTTGCCAAGGTTCCGCGCGTTCATCCACGCGTCGGCCTCGCCGCGCGCTTCCGGCGCCGGGCCGTAATCCATGGCGTGATAACGTTCGAGGATGTTCATGCTGGGGCTCCGGAAGATCGTCTTGCTTGGCGCCCTACGTTGCCCCCCTCTGGCCTGCCGGCCATCTCCCCCACAAGGGGGGAGATTGGCTGGCACCACGACTTTCGCCAATCGCCAACGTTGAAGATTGGCGAAACCAAAGCGGCCGGCTGATCTCCCCCCTTGTGGGGGAGATGGCCGGCAGGCCAGAGGGGGGCGCGAAGGAACTCCATCTTTTTCAGGCTTTCGCCAAGCGCCGGCTACGCCATTGCGTGGCGATGATTGGCCGAGTAGCGACCCGTCAGATGATGCTCGAGCTGGCGCTCGATGTCGGTCAGCAGGCTCGACGCGCCGAAGCGGAAAAGCTCGGGCTCGAGCCAGGGGCGGCCGAGCTCTTCCTTCATCAGCACGAGCCAGTCGAGCGACACTTTCGCGGTCGAGATGCCGCCGGCCGGCTTGAAGCCGATCAGATAGCCGGTCTCCTCGAAATAGGCGCGGATGGCGCGCACCATGGCGAGGCCGACGGGAAGCGTGGCGTTCACGCTCTCCTTGCCGGTCGAGGTTTTTATGAAATCGGCGCCCGCCATCATCGACACCATCGAGGCGAGCGTGACGTTCCTCAGCGTCGCCAGATCGCCGGTGCCGAGAATGACCTTGATGTGGGCCTCGCCGCAGGCCGCGCGCATGGCGGCGACCTCGTCGTAAAGCTCGCGCCATCTGGCGCCGAAGACAAGGCCGCGCGGGATGACGACGTCGATCTCGTCGGCGCCGTCGGCGACCGACGCCTCGATTTCCTTCAAGCGGGTCGAAAGCGGAGCCAGGCCATGCGGGAAAGCGGTCGAGACGGCAGCCACATGGATGCCGGTGCCCTTCACCGCATCGACGGCGGTGGCCACGAAGGGGTGATAGACGCAAACGGCAGCCGGCCGGATGCTGGCGCCTTTGATGCCGAGCGCCTCGACGAGATCGGGCCGCAGCGGGTTGACCGCCTTGGCGCAGAGCCGGCGAACGCGCTCGTCCGTGTCGTTGCTGTTCAGCGTGGTGAGGTCCATCAGCGACACGGCGCGCAGCAGCCAGGCGGCCTGCGCGTCCGCCTTGACCGAGCGGCGCTTGGTCAGCGTGGCCACGCGGCGCTCGAGCGCGCTGCGGTTCACGAAACGCATCGATTCCAGGAAACCGAGGTCGAGCGGCATGCCGGGATTACGCACGACACCGTGCGCGGCTGGAACCGGCGTGTTGGCGGCGGTGCGAACCGGCAGGGGCGTGACCTTGTCGTCAGACCCGACCTCGCGTGGCTTGCTCATTCCTCCCACCTTTCCGTGGCGGTTTGTTTTTCTCGTTCGATGGCTATCGGCGCGACAATAACGCGGCGGAAGCCATTCCACGAGTCCTCGGTCGCGCAATAGCGAAAATCGCCGATTTTGACCAGACGGTCGAAAATCTCGATCAAACCTGCTTGAGGATGTGCGCGAAATACGGATCGCTCGGATTGTAGTCGGCGTGGCCGCCGTAGAAATGGCGACCGGTCTTCGCGACCTCCGACATTTCGTTGACGTCGAAGCTTCTGAAGCCAACCCCGCTGCCACCCGAAAGCTGCACGGCCGAAAGGACCAGCTTGTTCTTGTCGTCGTAGCCTACGATGTAGGGCTCGGCAGTGCGGTCCGTGCCCTTGTAGGAAAAGGCAAGGACCCGCCGCTCGCCGATCGCTTCGTAGATGATGTTGATCACGGCCATGCGCTCTTCCCGGACGGGCAGCATCACACGCCAGTCGAAGGGGCGCCAGACGCGCCCGCTCCATCAGCCGACGAAAGCGCGCTCGACCACGAAGGCGTTGGGTGCGTTGTTCGAGCCCTCGACGAAGCCGAGGCCTTCGACAAGCTGCTTCACGTCGTTCAGCATCGCCATCGAGCCGCAGATCATGACGCGATCCTGTTCCGGATCGAGCGGCGTGATGCCGAGATCGGCATGGAAGCGGCCGTCCTCGATCAGCCGCGTGATGCGGCCCATGCGCGGGCTCTCCTCGCGCGTGGTGGTCGAGTAGAGCGTGACGCGGCCTTCGACCATCTCGCCGATCAGCGGGTCATGCTTCAGGCGCTCGAACAGCTCGATGCCGTATTGAAGCTCGGACTGCTCGCGGCAGGTGTGGGTGAGCACGATCTGGTCGAACTTTTCGTAGGTGTCCGGATCGCGCACCAGGCTGGCGAAGGGCGCAATGCCGGTGCCGGTCGAGATCATGAACAGGCGTTTTGCCGGGGTGAGCGCGTCGAGCACCAGCGTGCCGGTCGATTTCTGCCGCATCAGCACCGTGTCGCCCGGCTGGATTTTCTGCAGGTGCGCGGTGAGCGGCCCATCGGCCACCTTGATCGAGAAGAACTCGATCTCCTCGTCCCAGGCCGGACTCGCGATCGAATAGGCGCGGAAAACCGGCTTCTCGGCATTGGGCAGGCCGATCATCACGAACTCGCCCGAGCGGAAGCGGAAGGTTTGCGGCCGGCTGATGCGGAAGGAGAAGAGACGGTCGGTGTAGTGCTTCACCGAGAGCACGGTCTCGGCGTGAACATTGGCGGGGATCGGGTAAGCGCCTGCGGTCATCGATCGCGGTCCTGACGTCAAAAACCTCCTGCGCGCTTGCCCGCCAAAAACGGGTTGCGCCACTCGAGGCGATTGTCGGCTTGTGTGGAGAATTTATTAGTATACAAATGAATATCGGGTCAATGCGGCGCAGGAAAAAGCCTTTCCAAACAGCCGCCTGTTCGTAGTCCGTACGTTTCGGATTGGGCGCATGGGTGAGAAAGATCGCGCTGGCGGAGTGGTGGCCGGCATCGATGTCGGCGGCACCTTCACCGACCTCATCCTGATCGATGCCGCCGGCAAGGCGGCAATCGCCAAGGTTCCGACAACACCGCAGAACCAGGCGCATGGCGTGGTGGCGGCGCTGACCGCCGCCGGGCGCCAGCCGGCCAGCATCGACTTGATCGTCCACGGCACCACCACGACCACCAACGCGGTGCTCGAGCGCCGGCTGGCAAAGACCGGCATGATCACCACGCGCGGCTTTCGCGACGTGATCGAGCTCGGCCGCCGCACCCGCCCGCAGCCTTACGGCATGACCGGCGTCTTCGTGCCGATCGTTCCGCGCGATCTGCGGCTGGAGGTGACCGAGCGGGTGGAGGCTTCGGGCGCGGTGCGCGAACCGCTTGCCGAGGACGAGGTCCGCGCCGCGATCGCGGCGCTGCTCGCGAAAGGCTGCGAGTCGCTGGTGATCCACTTCCTGCACTCCTACGCCAATCCTTCGCATGAGCGGCGCGCGGCGGAGATCGCGGCCGGGCTCTGGCCGAACGGCCACATCACGGTCGGGCATGCGCTGCTGTCGGAAGCGCGCGAGTTCGAGCGTGGCGTGACGGCCGCGGTGAACGCCGCGGTGCAGCCGGTGCTCGGGCGATATGTCGAAACATTGCGCCGCGAGCTTGGCAGCCGCGGCTACGAGCGCGACTTCCTGATCATGAACGGCAATGGCGGCATGATCTCCGCCCGCTTCGTCAGCCAGGAGCCGGCAAAGACGGTGATGTCAGGTCCGGCATCCGGCGTGATCGCCGCTGCCTATACGGGCAAACGCGCCGGCTACCCCAATCTCGTCACCTACGACATGGGCGGCACCTCGACCGACGTGGCGCTGGTCCGCAATGCCGAGCCGGCCGTCTCGAACGAGATCGAGATCGAATATGCGATGCCCATCCACGTGCCGATGGTCGATGTACATACGATCGGCGCCGGCGGCGGCTCGATCGCGCGTGTCGATGCGTCGGGGCTGATCCAGGTCGGGCCGGAGAGCGCCGGCGCCTCACCCGGGCCGATCTGCTACGGCCGCGGCGGAACGGAGCCGACCATCACCGACGCCAATCTGGTGCTTGGCCGGCTCAATCCGAAAAAACTGCTGTCGGTCGAGAACCCGGTGACAGTCGAGCATGTGCGCGGACTTTTCCTCGAGAAGATCGGCAGGGCGGCCGGGCTCGACGGCGACGACGCGGCGGACGCGGTGCTGCGGCTCGGCAATCTGAAGATGGCCGGCGCGATCCGCATGGTGTCGGTGGCACGTGGCCACGACCCGCGCGACTTCGCGCTTTTCGCCTTCGGCGGCGCCGGGCCGCTGCACGCGGCGGCGCTGGCGCGCGAGCTCGGCCTGCCGAAGGTGCTCGTCCCGGCGCGGCCGGGCATCACCAATGCGCTGGGCTGCGTCGTGGCCGATCTTCGCCACGACTTCGTCAACACGGTCAACCAGCCGGTGAAGAGCCTCAACGAGTTAGCGATGAGCGCGGTGCTGGCGCGGCACCGCGAGGAAGGCCGCGTGCTGATTGCGAAAGAGGCGGTGCAGCCCGAGACGATCCGCTACAGCCACTCGGCCGACATGCAGTTCGTCGGGCAGACGCATATCTTCAACGTTCCGCTGCCGCCGCATATGATCGACCGGACGGAGCTGCAAGCATTGTTCGAGCAAGCCTACTTCCGCCGCTTCCGGGTCGAGCTGCCGGAGATCCGCGCGAACCTCGTCAACCTCAACACGTCCGTCACCGGGGTACGGCCGGCGGTCGAGCTGTCGACGCTGATCGATCCGGCAGGGCGAGGTCTGGTCCTCGGCGACGCCTTGCTGGAAACGCGGCCGGTGCGCTTCGGCAAGGAATGGATCGATACGCCGATCTATGCGCGCGAAAAGCTGCCGCTCGACACGGTGATCGACGGTCCGGCGGTTCTTGAGCAGCTCGACGCTACGACCGTGATCCCGCCTGGCGACCGGGCGGTCGGAGACAGCGAAGGTAATATCATCATCGAGGTGGGACGATGAAGCGCCAGACCCGGACGCCCCCCTCCCCCTTGAGGGGAGGGGTATGGGGTGGGGGTACTCGCAGAGCGGAAGCTCCCCAACTTTTGCGCCCCGTCGACAACCACCCAACGCACCGCACTGCAGACCCCCGCCCCTCACCCCTCCCCTCGAGGGGGAGGGGGGCGTCGACGTTGTTGCTTCAATGAGCTCGCTCGACGCCATCACACTCTCCGTCATCCAGGCTGCGCTGCAGCAGACCTGCGACGAGATGGACCTGGCCTTCTCCCGCGCCGCCTTCTCGCCGGTGATCGCGGAGGCAAACGACCGTTCCGATGGAATCTACTCGGCGGTTGACGGCTCGCTCATCGCGCAAGGCGCCGGCGGGCTGCCGGTCTTCGTCGGGGTGATGCAATATTCGACGAAGACGATCATCGAGATGATCGCCGACGGGCGCTGCCTGCCGCCGGCGCCGGGCGACATCTACATCGTCAACGACCCTTATCTTGGCGGCACGCATCTGATGGATGTGCGCTTCGCCATGCCGGTCTACCGCCACGGCAAGATTTTCTGCTGGCTCTCCAACACCGGCCATTGGCCCGACATCGGCGGCTCGGTGCCGGGCGGCTTCTCGGCGTCGGCCACGGCAGTCGAGCAGGAGGGGCTGCGGCTGCCGCCGATAAAACTCTTCAAGAAGGGCGTGCTCGATCCGGAAATCCTCGCCGTCATCCTGTCGAACATCCGCGTCGCCGACCAGCGGATCGGCGACATCAAGGCGCAGGCGGCGGCGCTGACGGTCGGAGAGGAGCGCCTGTCCGCCATCCTCGATCGTTATGGCGACGACACCGTTGTCGAGGCGATAGCAGAGCTTCGCCGGCGCGCCGCGCAGCAGATGCGCGCCAATATCGGGCTGATCGCCGACGGCAGCTATTCGTCAAAGGCGTATGTCGATTCGGACGGCGTGGTGGATCAGCCGCTCGCCATCGCGCTTACAGTCACCAAGGCCGGCGACACGCTGACCTTCGACTTTTCCCAATCGAGCCCGCCCTGCATCGGGCCGATGAACAGCGTGATCGCGACGACGCTCTCCTCCGTCTATCTTGCCATGCGCCATATCTTCCCGGACGTGCCGATCAGCGCCGGCGCGTTCGAGCCGCTGATCGTGAAGCGGCCGGAAGGAACTTTCCTCGATGCGCACTATCCGCGACCCGTCTCGGGCTGCGCGGCGGAAGTCTCGCAGCGCATCGCCGAATCCGTGTTTGCGGCGCTGGTGCAGGCCCTGCCCGACCGCGTCACCGCGGCGCCGGCCGGCTCGTCCGGCAATTTCGCGCTCGGCGGTCGCGATCCCGGACGCGGCCGAGACTACGTCATGTACCAGATCTCGGGCGGCGGCTACGGCGGCAATGCCGGGCATGACGGGCTGTCCAATGGCTGCTCCACCATCGGCATCTCGAAATCGCCGCCGGTCGAAGTGATGGAGCAGGCTTACCCCGTGCTCTACCGGCACTATGCGCTGCGCGAAGGCTCCGGCGGCGCGGGCAAGCAGCGCGGCGGATTCGGGCTCGCCTACGAGGTGGAGCTGCTGCGCGGAGAAGCGCGCGCATCCTTCGTCATGGATCACGGCCGCTTCGGCCCGCAGGGTGCACTCGGCGGCGGCGACGGCATGGTCAACAGCGTGACCGTCTGGCGCGACGGCAAGGCGCATGTGCCGCTGCATCTGTCGAAGGAGCAGGACATTCCGCTGAAGGCCGGCGATCGCGTCGCGGTCGGGACGCCGGGTGGCGGCGGTTTTGGCGATCCGTTCGAACGGGGGGTGGAACTGGTCGAGCGCGACGTGGCGCTGGGCTATTATAGCGAGACGCAGGCCGAGAAGCTTTTCGGCGTGGCAATTGTCGGCGGAAGGCTCGATGAGGCGAGGACGCGGCAGTTGCGAGCCTCGCGCCGAAGTCCGTCATAACCGCGCCCGTCAGCACCCTCATGGTGGGTTACCGATAGGCTCCGGAACCAATCGAGGCACCTCGAGGTTATCGCACGCGCCCGCGTTTGGGGTGCGTGGAGTCCCCGCCCGAAGTGCTCGACCGTTCTCCGGAAATCACCCCTGCCCGCATCGACGAAGCCGAACCGCATCCGGCGGAGCAGGCTGCGCTGGTGCATGTCTGCGACCTCGAACCCGGCATCCGGCGGAAGGGCGCCAAGCGCTTCGCGTATGTCGACGCGAAAGGCCGGAGGGTCACGGACGAAAAGACGCTCGAGCGCATTCGCACGCTCGCCATCCCGCCGGCATGGACGGATGTGTGGATCTCGCCCGAGCCGGAGGGCCACATACAGGCGACCGGGCGAGATGTGCGCGGCCGCAAGCAATACCGCTACCACGCGCGCTGGACGGCCTTCCGCGACGAGGTGAAATATTCGAGCCTGGTCGAGTTCGCCGACGCGCTCCCGAAGCTCAGGCGCCGCGTCGACGCCGATCTGCGCAAGCAAGGCATGCCGCGCGCACGCGTGCTCGCCGCGATCGTCTGGCTGCTCGACAACACGATGATCCGCGTCGGCAATGAGAGCTATGCACGGGAGAACAAAAGTTTCGGGCTGACGACGCTCAAGCGCAGGCACATGACCGTCGAAGGCTCGACCCTGCGTTTCACCTTCAAGGGCAAGTCGGGCAAGGAGTGGCGGGTGCGGCTGGTCGATCGGCGCATGGCGCGCGTCATGCGCCTGCTGCAGGACCTGCCGGGCCAGGAGCTGTTCAATTACATCGACGACGATGGCGAGCGGCGGCTGATCCGCTCGCAGGACGTCAACGACTATATCCGCGATGCGATGGGCGAAGGGTTCTCGTCGAAACATTTTCGCACCTGGGGCGGAACGATGGCGGCTGCGCACCTGTTCGAACAGGTGGAGGTGCCGGAATCGCAGGCCGGAAAGCGGCGGGCGCTGAATGCGACGATCGACCAGGTAGCGGCGCTGCTCGGCAATACGCGTGCCGTCTGCCGCAGTTGCTACATCCATCCGGCGGTGACGGAAGCCTGGGTCGAGGGCGTGCTGGCGGACGGACTTCAGGCCGCCCGGCAGAAGGTGAGCAGGCCGCGCAAGGGCATGGACCGGCTCGAGGCGATAGCGGCACGCTGGCTCGCCGACTGGCAGAACAGGACGCGCCGCAAGCGCAAGCGGCAGGAAGCCGCAAAAGCATAAGGCGCGGATTGCCCGCGCCCTGCGCTTTGATGATCGGATGAAAAATTACCAGCCGAGCTGGAAGGTGGCGCCGGTGCCGCCATTGCCGTTCTGCACGCAATGGCCTTCGGTATTCTTGCCGAACTGGAACAGGCCGCAGGCATTGCCGTTGCCGTTCTGCTGGACGGTGCCGTTATGGCCGTTACCTTCCTGGTGCACGAGACCCAGATTGCCGCCGCCATTCTGCAGCAGGCCGGCGACGTTGCCGAAACCCTTCTGCTTGATGCCGCCGTTCTTGAAGCCGTTGGCGAGCGCATAGATGCCGAGGCCGAGGCGCATCGCCTGTTCGGACTCGGCGCTGCCGGGCGCGATGCTGATCGAGATCTGGCCGCCGGCAAGCGCGGGCGAGGCGACGGTGCCGATCATCACTGCGACGAGGGCTGCCTTGAGCGTGGTTTTGCGGGTCATTGTCCTTCTCCTCTGGGTTCGTTGGCGGCTGCGTTCCTCGTCAGCCGATGCAGGCGACTTTGGCGATGCCGGTCTGAACCCATCCGGAACCTCGCGTTCAGTTCGCGTTCACCCGGAAGAAATCGTCCGGAAGCATCCGGACAAATCCATCCCGATCCCTGGAACGGCCTGATTTCACGCGGCATTTGACCCTGGCCGCTGCGCGATACCGGGACGAAAAAATCCAGAAAAAAATTCGCAGCGGCCTACGTTTCGCCCGAAGCCGAGGCCGAAAGAGAATGGGGCCCCGTCGCCGGAGCCCCATTCTTCATGCCGATGCGTCGGATCAGATTCGGCCGGCGCGCTCTTCGCAATCCACGGAACCGGCGTCGGTGTCGAGATCGAGGCTGGCGTCATAGACGCCGTTGGCGCTCAGCATCACGCGGCCAAGCGTGACAGCCTCGCCGGGGCCAGCCGAAAAGCCGCCGCCCTGGCTGATGCTCGCATTGCCCGAACCGCCGGCGCTCTCGACGCGGAAGCGGTAGCTGCCGGCGATCGCGACCTCGGCCTCGACGACACCCGAGAGCGAGACCATTCCGCCCTGCTCGCGGACTTCGATCTCGCAACGAAACGACGAACCCTGCGGCCCGGTTTCCACGACTGCGGGAATGTCGCCGGATTCGGCGGCCGCATAGGTGGCGCCGGCAAGACCGGCGACGAGCAGCAGCAGCGACGAAAGAGATTTCGACTTCGCAAACATGTGCTGTTCTCCTCTTTGCCAGCGGGCGCGGCCGAGGATGCGTCGATGCGCTCCCCCGGCCGGCGGTCCTCGCGATGGCGAACCTTGTTACGGGCAGGTCTGGACGAAGGCCGACACGTTGCCGGCACCAGCCTGCGACACGCCTGCGCTGCAGCCATTGCCGACCTGCACGCCGGCCGCGATGTTGCCGTTGCCGTCCTGGCTCAGGATGGCGGTGTGGTTGGAACCGAACTGGCCAACGCCAGCCGCGTTGTCATCGCCGTTCTGCCAGGTGTCCGCGTAGTTGTTAAAGCCGGTCTGGCCGATGGCCGAGGTGTTGCGGTTGCCCCACTGATTGGCGACGCCGGTGTTGAACACGCCGCCCTGGAACATGCCGATCGCGTTGTCGATACCTGCCTGGGCGCCACCGGCGGCGTTGCCGAAGCCGAACTGCGAGATCGAAACGTCGTTGGCGAGAGCCGGGGCCGACAGGGAAACGAGGGCGGCGGCGGTGATAAGGAACTTGCGGGTCATTTTCTTCTCTCCTCTGGATGGGCGTTATTGCCCGTTGACGAGAGGGAGTTTTAAGAACCCGGTTCGAACCAACCCTGAACCGCGCGTTCAGGTGGCGTTTATGTGCGGATTTTGTCGGAGCCGGCCGTCTCGCCCGCCCGCCTTCCGGTCAAGCCAGCTTTGCCAGAAGCTTCAGCAGGGTCGCGGTCTCGCGCGGGCTGAGGGGCTCGAGCGTTTCCTCGGAGATTTGCGCGGCGAGCGGCATCAGAGCCTCGACGGTCCTGCGCCCGGCAGCAGTCAGGCCTACCATCAACCGGCGTCGGTCGGAGTCGTGCTCGGAAAGAGCGACCAGCCCGCGCGCCTTCAGGCGGTCGATCACGCCCTTGATCGTCGCGGCGTCCATGGCGACCAGCTGGCCAAGCTGGTTCTGCGACGTGTCGCCGACCTCGTGCAGCTTGGCGAGTGCGGCAAACTGCGGCGGCGTCAGGTCGGGGATGGCGCGGGCGAAGATCGACAGGTGGCGCTGGTTGGCCCTGCGCAGCAGAAAGCCGACCTGGCCGTCGAGGCGGTAAGCGTCGTTTTCATCGGCCAGGTCGAGGTGGTTGACATCGACTGTCATCGTTGGCCGTCCCAGACGGAGATGTCCTTCGCCTCCAGCCCACCCATGCGGTTATGGACGCGCGGACCGGTGGCCATGACCAGAACGAACAGGATCTCGTCCGGCCGCGGTCCGTCGGCAACAGAAACCGTCATCGCGTCGAAATGGCTGCGCACGTAAGCGGCGTTGATGTGGCCGAGCGGAACGTCGAGGCTGGCGCCGAAAGCGCCCACCTTCATGGCCGACGGCACGATCGCCTTCGCTTCGCCGAGCCGCTCGCGCATGGCGTAGCCGCCCGGCACATGCCACAGCGCGCCGTGCTCGATCTCGCCGGCCGTACCGACAATGGCGCCCTTGCCATAGCCGTCGATCGCCTTCGGCTCGCCGCCGAGCGCCGCGAGCAGCCGGTCGGTCAACAAGCGGCCGAGCGGCTTCAGATCTTCCATCGCCGGCTGCAGCGAAAGCGTGTAGCCGCCGGCGAACGGGTTCTTCACCAGCGCCATGGCCGCCGCGCGCCGACGCGGCACCAGCGGGGGCGGTCCGCCTTCATGCAGAATCTCTTCGGTCAGCACCGCAAGCTTGCGGATGGCAAAATCATGCATGGGCGAGTTTTCTCCCGGGCTCGCCTTTTGCGAGCTCCACTGAACCGCATACGCGGCTGTCGCCGGCCAGGAAAAGAGCCGCGGACTCGATCAGGCCCCGCTTGCGCAAGGCAGCAGCTACCGCATGCCCGCGCTCCAATGCCGCAGCGATTTCTGTTAGCGTTAGCTTACCAACCTCGACCGTAACCAGGCGATCGCCGAGGTCCGTATCCGGCGCCATCGAACTGGCCGGTGCGCGTGCGATGGCCGAATGACCCGGCAGGTCGACGGCGTTGGCGATGATCGTCGCTGCCGCGTCGGCCTCGGCTGCGGTCCGCGCCAGCACGGTAACGGCATCGGCAATGCCGAGCGAGAAGCTGCGGCCGCGCCAGCCGCTGGTCGCCATGCCGCGCACCGGGTCGGCATGGCGGATCGTCACGCGGTCGGAGAGGCCATGTCCGGTGCCGGCGATCGCGGCGTTGATCGCAGCGCCGCGCGAGAGGAACAGCGCAATGTCGCCGCCGTCGTTGACGTAAGCCTTTTCCAGCCTGCGCCCGGCAATCATCGCGGCCATCGTCTCATCGGCGACGGAGCCGGCGACCGCCGCCATCGGCGTGATGAAATCGGTCGAGAGCGGACAGACCGCCGCTTCCATGCGCCGGGTGATCGAGGAGGCGAAAGCGCGCGGGCTGGCGGTCGCAGCCTTTCGCAGGTCGGGAAGCTCGGCCACGAGTTCGGTAAGGATCGTCTGAAAGCGCGCGACGGCCTGGTCGTAGGCCGCGGCAATCTCGGCCGGCGCGCCAAACGCCTCGATGATCAGGTCGATCGGCCCGTGATTGAGATGCAGGCGCTGGCCGCCCTTCGGCAGGTTGGGGGCCAGCAGGCGCGCTTGCGGCCCGCTCACTGCAGCGGTCCCGGTGGCATGCGGCGCAACTGCGCCAGCGGCGGCCAGAGCATGCCGGCGGCGGCACCCGATTCGCGCCGCGCATTGCCGTACTCGCCGCCGCGTTTCATCACATCGTCGACGCTGCGGATCTCGGAGGCATGCCCGCCGAGGCGAACATAATCGTCGCGGCGCAGTGTGAACTCGATCGGCGCGACGAGCGCCGGGGTCGGCACGTAGCCGAAGGCGTTGTCCGGCACGTCCATCACGTCGACCATCAGCGTGATGCCGCCGCCCGGCCAGACATAGACCGGCGCGCCGCCGACGGTGACGTAGGTGCGCAAGCCATGCACGGAGCGGGTCAGGTTCACCGGGTTCTCGACCACGCCGGCACGCAGAGAGCCGCCGGCGCCGCCGACGAAAAGCACGGTGCAGAGCGCCGGCTCGCAATTGTCCTCGATCAGCCCGACCGATTTCCTCAGCCTCTCCGGAAACGGTTTTTCCACCGGCTTCAGATTGTCGTCGAGCTCGTAATAGGCAAACTGCTCGCCGGTGGTGGAGACCATCAGCAGCGACAGCCCCGGCCGCGCGCCCTTCTTGCCGTTCCAGTCGCCGAGGATGGCGAGCGGATCCGAGATGCTGGTGCCGCCCCAGCCCAGCCCCGGCTCCGACACCTTGAAATAGCGGCCCGGCGTCGAGCGGCGGCCGATGATCTTGATGCCGGTATCTTCCCAGCCGAGCACCTTGCCGGCCTGGTGCTCGGAAACGACGCCGGTGATGTGGTCGTCGACCACGACCACCTCGTCGACCAGGCCGCGCCATTGGGTCGCGAACATGCCGATCGTGGCCGAGCCGCAGCCGACACGCATCCGGTCCTCGGCCTTGCCGTCGATGACCGGCGGCTTGCCGGCCTGCACGACGACGCTGGCGCCGCCATCTATGGTCAGCTCCACCGGCTGCTTGTTGCAGAGATTGAGCAGCGTGTCGCAGGTCACGCGGCCTTCCGATTTCGAGCCGCCGGTCAAATGATGCACGCCGCCGAGCGACAGCATCTGCGAGCCGTATTCGCCGGTGGTGACGTGGCCGACCGCCTCGCCTTCGGCCCGCACCGTCGCGGTCTCCGGCCCGATATGCCGGTCGGTGTCGATCTTCACCTTCACCCCGCAATAGGAGAAGATGCCCTCGGTCACCACGGTGACGACGTCGACGCCTTCGATCTCCTGGCTGACGATGAAGGGCGCCGGCTTGTAATCGGGATAGGTGGTGCCGGCGCCGATCGCGGTGACGAAGCGGCGGCTGTTCACCAGCGAGCCGTCCCAGGGCCGGCCATCCTCGAAAGGCACCAGCTTGCCGCCGGCCTCCCCGGCATGGTGGAGGATCACCAGCGGATCCATGCGAACGATCTTGCCATCGACATTGCCGTAACGGTCGCAGGCGCCGGTCCGTCCTTCGGCGACGTAGCACATGACCGGACAGGCATCGCAGCGGACCTTGTCGCCCGCCTGCTTGGCGCCAGGCTCGTGCGTGTCGAAACGCTCGGCGAGCTCGCTCATGCGCCGCCCTCCCTCTCCTTCTCCCCGTTCACGGGGAGAAGGAGCCCGAAGGGCGGATGAGGGGCGCCGAGGCTGGAGAACGCGGCGCTGCCCCTCATCTGCCTGCCGGCATCTTCTCCCCGTTCACGGGGAGAAGACCGACTGCCGCGACGCCGTGCGAACATCATCGTCCCGCCTCGCGAATCGCCGCCAGCACGCGCGTCGGCGTCGCCGGCAGCTTGCGCACCAGCGCGCCGGTGGCATGGCGGATGGCGTTGAGGATCGCCGGGGCGGTCGGGATCAGCACATGCTCGCCGAGACCCTTGGCGCCGAACGGACCCTCGGGATCGGGCACCTCGACCAGGATGGTCTCGATCGGCGGCACGTCGCCGATGGTCGGGATCAGATAGTCGTGCAGATTTTCCGTGCGGCCGGGTATGTATTCCTCCATCAGCGCCAGCCCGATGCCCTGCGCGATGCCGCCTTCGATCTGGCCTTCCGCCAGCAGCGGGTTGATCGCCTTGCCGACATCGTGCGCAGCCGTGATCTTCAGGAGCTTGACCGTGCCCAGCGCCATGTCGACGTCGAGTTCGACCATTTGCGCACCCCAGCCATAGACGGCATAGGGCTTGCCCTGCCCCTTCGCATCGAGCGGCCGCGTCGGCGGGTCGTAGGTCTCCTCGGCGTGGAAGACGTAACCGTCCTTGTCCTGCGGCAGGCTGGCGAGATCGAGCCGCCGCACCACCTCGCCTTCGCCGATGGCCAGGCAGGCGCCTTCCAGCGCGAGCGTGGCGTTCTCGGACACGTTGGCGAAACGCAGGATCTGCTCGCGCAGTGCCCTCGCCGCCTTCTCCGCCGCGCGGCCGCTGATGAAGGTCTGTCGCGACGCCGAAGTCTTGCCGGCATCGGGCGTGATCGCCGTGTCGGCGCTCTTCAGCCGGAAGGCGGAAAGCGGCAGGCCGAGCGCGTCGGCGGCGATCTGGGTAATCACCGTGTTGGCGCCCTGGCCGATGTCGACGGCGCCCTGGTGCAGCACCACGCTCCCGTCGGCGTCGACCGCGATGCGCATCGTGGACGGGTTCGCGATCGAGGTGTTGCCGCAACCATACCAGCAGGAGGCGACGCCGACACCGCGGCGCACGATCGCGCTGCCGCGTTGGGCAACGCCATTGCCGGCATTCCTGGCGGCAGCCTCACCCAGCGCGCGCTGCCATGCCGGCGCAAGCGCCGACAGGCAGTCGGCTATGCCGACGCCGGCTTCTAGGCGCTGGCTGCTGACCGTCGAATCGCCATTGCGCAGCGCGTTCATGATGCGGAAGGCGAGGCGGTCCATGCCGAGCTTTTGCGCCAGCTCATCGTAAAGCGTCTCCTGCATGATCGTCGCCTGCGGCACGCCGAAGCCGCGGAAAGCGCCGGAGACCGGTCCGTTGGTGTGGATCGCGCGCGCCCTGGCCCGATAGTTCGGCGTGCGGTAGGGGCCGGACGCATGCACCGGTACGCGGTTCGCCACGGTCGGCCCGAAGCTGGCATAGGCGCCGGTGTTGAAGTCGCCGTCAAACACCATGCCCGTAACAAGGCCATCGGCGTTCGCGCCGACGGTTGCGCGCATCGACGCCGGATGGCGTTTGGTGGTCGACATCATCGACTCGCTGCGGGAGTAGACGAGTGCTGCCGGGCGGCCTGTCTTCAGGGCGACGAGCCCGATCAGCGGCTGCACCGACACGTCGAGCTTCGACCCGAACCCGCCGCCCGTGGCCGTCGGCACGATGCGCACCTTTTCCGGCCGCAGGCCGAGCACGATCGCGGTGTCGTCTCGGTCCATATGCGGCGCCTGCGTGCAGGCATGGACGACGAGCGTGTCGCCATCCATCACGGCCCAGCCGGCCTCCGGCTCGATATAGGCGTGCTCGACGAAGCCGGTCTCGATTCCGCCGCTGACCGTCACGGCGCTGGCCGCGATCGCAGCGTCGGGATCGCCATGCTCCACCAGGCCGGCGACGAGAAGATTGCCTGCCCGGTCTTCGTGCAGAAGCTGCGCGCCGGGGGCGGCAGCGGCCGCAGGCTCCATCAGCGCCGGCTTCTCCGTCCAGAAGATCGGGAAGTCGCTCGGATCGACATCCGCGATTGCCTCCGGCTCGCCGACAACCAGGGCAACGGCCTCGCCACGGAAGCGCGCGTAACCGTCGGCAAGCGCGGGCTGGTCGGCAAACGGCGGCAGCACGCCAAAACGGTTCTTGCCGGGAATGTCCCGCGCGGTGAAGACGGCGACCACGCCAGGCGTATGCTTCACGAACACGTCGAGATCGCCGAAGGCGAATTTGCCGTGGTGATGCGGCGAGCGGATCACGAGCACGGCCAGCGTATCGTCGGGAAACGCGTCGGCGCCGTAGGATTCGGTGCCCACCACCTTCGGCACGCCGTCGAGACGCACTGGCGAAGCGCCGACCGCCCTGCCTGCGGCGGGCAACTTCGCGTCGAACCGCTCGATCGCGCCGGCCGCGTGCATGACGGCAGCGACGATCTTGCGGTAGCCGGTGCAACGGCAGAGCACGCCGCCCAGCGCATCCTTGACCTCATCTTCGCTCGGCGTGGGGTTCTGCGCGATCAACGCCGTCGCGGTCACCAGCAGGCCGGGCGTGCAGATGCCGCATTGCGCCGCCCCGTGCTCGAGGAAGGAAGCCTGCAGCGCCGACAATCTGCCGTTGGCCAGCCCTTCGACCGTGGTGATCTTGCGGCCGGCGGCGGACGCGGCCGGCACGAGGCAGGCGCAGACCGGATCGCCGTCGAGCAGCACGGTGCAGGCGCCGCAATCGCCGGCATCGCAGCCGACCTTCGTGCCTTTCAGGCCGAGATCGTCACGCAGCAGCGCCGAGAGCCGCTTGACCGGCGAAGCCGACATCGCGATCTTGCTGCCATTCACCTCGAGAACGATCGGCAGCCCGGTCATGCCGCCTGCCTTTCCGGCAACGGGCCGGCGGCCATGAGCAGCGCACGCGCCACGATCTCGCGCGCCGCGTCGCGCCGGTACGCGGCGCTGCCACGGACATCGTCAATGGGCGCCAGGCCAGCCACATGCGCGGGTTCCACCGCATCCGTCAGCGAAGCATCTGCCATCCGGCCCACTAGCGCCTTTTCCAGCTCCGGCAGGCGCCGCGCCACGGCCGAGCAGGCGCCAACGGCAATCGCCGCTTCGCCGATGCGCCCGGCGGCGTCCGCCACGAGGCGCACGGCGGCCATGGCGATCGAGATGACGAGATAACGACGTGCGCCCAGCTTGTAGAAGGAGGAACGGCCTCCAGTCGCGCCGGCCGGAATCCGCAGCGCCGTCACCAGCTCATTCGCCTGCCGGTCCGTCTTGCGGTTGCCGAGGATGAAATTCTGCAGCGGCAGACGCCGCTCGCTGCGTTTCGAGCGCAACACCACATCGGCGTCGAGCACCATCAATGCCGGCACCCCGTCGGCAGCCGGCGAGGCGTTGCAGAGATTGCCGGCGACGGTGCCCGTGTTCTGGATCTGCACCGAGCCGACCTCGCGCGCCGCGGCTTTCAGCGCATCGAAGGCGGGAGGAAGGTCGGCGCGGACGATGTCGGTCCAGGTGGTGCGCGCACCGATGACGATGTCGCCGCCGTCGCGCGAAATGCCGCGCAGGCTGGCAAGCCCATTGATGTCGAGCACGCTGTCACGCAGCGGCCGGGCCCCTTGCGCCGGATAAAAATCGGTGCCGCCTGCCAGAATCCGCCACGTTCCGTCGCCGAGAAGCTTTAGCGCTTCCTCGACCGTCTCGGGTTTGGCGTAACGCTTCACGCGTCGGCTCCGGCAACGAAAATCGTTTGCACGCAAATGATATCAGGGCTGCGCGACTTGTCAAAGCGGCGGCAGCGACAGACCGCACTGTTGACGCCAGAAGCCATTCCGGCGACGCTTCCTTCCCGCATGTCTTTGTCCCGAACCGCTGCACATTTTGGGAGACATGCTTCAGGAGGAAGAGATGGGCGACACGGCTCTCATCGTCATCGACGTGCAGAACGATTTCTGTCCGGGCGGCGCGCTGGCGGTCGCCGGCGGCGACGAGGTGGTGCCGGTGATCAACGCGATGGCGCCCGGTTTCGAGCATCTGCTGCTGACGCAGGACTGGCACCCGATGCACCATTCGAGTTTTGCCTCGAGTCACCCGGGCAAGCAGCCCTTCGAGACGACCACGATGCCCTACGGCGCGCAGACCCTGTGGCCCGACCATTGCATCCAGGGCTCGGCGGGTGCCGCGTTTCACCCGAACCTCAACCGCACGCATGCCGAGCTCATCATCCGCAAGGGTTTTCGCCCCGCGATCGACAGCTATTCGGCCTTCTTCGAAAACGACCACAAGACGCCGACGGGCCTGGGCGGCTATCTCAGCGAGCGCGGCGTAAAGAAGATAACGCTGGCAGGGCTCGCCACCGACTTCTGCGTCGCCTATTCGGCGCTGGACGGGGCGAAGCTCGGCTTCGAGGCAACGGTCAGGCTCGACGCCTGCCGCGCCATCGATCTCGACGGCTCGCTCGCCGCGATGCTGAAGCGGATGCAGGAGGCGGGGGTGATTATCGCCTAAGTTAAAGCCTGGCCTAAAACTAGACTAGCGCCCTACCCAACGCCGACATACTTCTTGACCGCCGCCGGGTCCCGCCGAATCTCCTCGACATCCACCGTCTCGCGGCTGCGGCCGTTCTCCATGAACAGCACGCGGTCGGCGACCGGCAGCACGGCATCCACGCGCTGCTCGACCAGGATCGTGGAAACCCCGCGCTGACTGAGCGAGCCGACCGTCTCGCGGATGCGCGCGATCATCGACGGCATCAGCCCTTCGGTCGGCTCGTCGAGCAGCAGCACCTGGGGCTCGAGGCAGAGCGCGCGGGCCATGGCGAGCATCTGCTGCTCGCCCCCGGACAGAGTGCCCGAGCGCTGCGACAGCCGCTCGCGCAGGATGGGAAAAAGATCGAGGACGGCGTCGCGCGTGAGGCTGCCCTTGTCGCGTGCCATCAGCCCGATCTCGATGTTCTCGGCGACCGACAGTTCGGCGAACAGGCGGCGGCCCTGCGGCACATAGGCAATGCCGGCCTTCGGCACCGCATGGGCGGAGAGGCCGGTCAACTCGCGATCGCCGAGCCTGATCGACCCGGCGGCAGCCGGCACGAGCCCCATGATGGCCTTGAGCAACGTGGTCTTGCCGGCGCCGTTGCGCCCGAGGACGCAGAGCACCTCGCTTTGCCTGAGCGTCAGTGAGACCCCGTGCAAAACCTGGACGGCGCCGTAAAAGCAATCGAGTCGCTCGATGCTCAGCGCGTCAGCCATGGCCGGTCGTCCCGAGATAGGCATCCTGCACGCGCTGGTCGGCGCGGATTGCCTCCGGCGCGCCTTCGGCGAGGATGCGGCCGGCATTCATCACCGTGATGCGGTGCGCCAGCGCCATCACCACCGGCATGTTGTGCTCGATGATGAGCACCGTCGCTTCGGCCGCGATCTCCTTCACCAGCGCGATGAAATTCTCGATCTCGCCGTCGGACAGACCCTGCGTCGGCTCGTCGAGGATGAGCAGGCGCGGCTTCAGCGCCAGGCCCATGGCGACCTCGAGCAGGCGCTGATGACCATAGGCCAGCGTGCCGGCCGTCGTCTTCGCGCGGCTTGCAAGGCCCGTCCGCTCCAGGGCCTCGCCCACCTCGCGGCGGATCGAGCGCGGCGTGCGCAGGCGTTGCTGGTCGATCAGGTGCCGCTGCACGGCGAGCGCGACATTGTCGAAGGCCGAGAGGTTGGCGAAGACGCTGGTGATCTGGAAGGTGTAGGCGATGCCGCGGCGGACACGGCGGTGCGCCGGCAGGCCGGTGATGTCTTCGCCGGCGAAGGTCACGCTGCCGGCGGTCGGCTCGATGCGGCCGCAGACCAGGCTGACGAAGGTCGTCTTGCCGGCGCCGTTAGGGCCGATGATGGCGCGGATCTCGCCCGGCTCGACGGCGAAGTCGACCGCCTCCACCGCCTTCAGGCCGCCGAAGCTGCGGCTCAGGCCCCGCGTCTGAAGCAGCGGCGTCACGGCAGCCATCGCACCCACCGCTCGCGGATCGAGCCGAGAAGGCCGCGCGGGAAGAACAGGATGAGCAGGATCAGCGCGGCGCCCACGACCAGCAGCCAGGCCGTGGTGAAGCCGCTGGTGATGTCGATCGCGTAATACATGAACAGCGTGCCGATGAGCGGCCCGAGCGTGGTCGCCGCGCCGCCGGTGAGCACCCAGAGCAGCGGCAGGATCGAATATTGCACCGATGCGAAGTTTGCGCCGACATGGCCAAAGAGCAGCGCATAGGAGGCACCGGCTGCGGCGCAGATCGTTGCGGAGACGATGACGGCGATGAGCTTGTTGGAGAACGTATCGTAGCCGAGCATGCGTGTGCGTTCCTCGTTCTCGCGGATGGCGACGAGCACGCGGCCATAGGAGGAACGAACGAGGACGAGCGTGGCGACGAGCACGATCGAAAACAGCGCGAGCGCCGCCATGTAGCGCGTCGTCGGCTGGAACAGGTCGAGGCCGAACAGATTGCGCGCCTCCTGCGGCACGACCAGTCCCTGGTCGCCGCCGGTCCAGCCGTTCCAGTAGATGATCGCCAGGAAGAAGACCTGTCCGAACATCATCGTCACGATCATGAAGGCCACTCCGGTGGTGCGCAGCGCCAGCGCGCCGATGACCGCGCCGAGCAGAGCGCCGGCCAGGATTCCACCGAGCAGCGCAGGAAGCGCCGGCCAGCCGAGATGCACCATGAGAAGGCCGGCGCCGTAGAGCCCGGCGGAGAAGAACATGGCGTGCCCGAGGCTGAGCAGCCCGGCATAACCAAAGAGCAGATTGTAGCCCATGGCATAGACGGAGAGCGCCATCACCCGCGCCAGAACGCCATGATGATAATCGGGCAGGATGAAGTTCAGCGCGAAGAGAAGAAGGATCACGCCGGCATGCAGCAGCGTGGCGCGATCGACCCGCCGGCTCATCGCGCTGCCGTTCCGAACAGGCCGGTCGGCCGGAAGACCAGCACCAGCGCGACTGCGGCGGTGGCGATGATCTTGGCGAGCGTCGGCGAGAAGAAGACCGAGATGATGCCGTCGCTCAGCCCGATGAGCAGCGCGGCCACCACGGTGCCGCGCAGCGAGCCCAGCCCGCCGATGATCACCACGATGAAGGAAAGCAGCAGCGGGTCGGTGCCCATCAGGTAATGCGCCTGCTGGATCGGCACGATCAGCACGGCGGCGAGCGCCGCCAGCATGGCTCCGGCAGCGAAGACGCCGGCATAGACGCGATCGACCGGAATGGCGAAGGCCTGGGCCGTCTCGCGGTCATATTGGGTGGCGCGCATCAAGAGGCCGAGCCGCGTGCGCGACAGCACGAACCAGACGCCGGCGAGGACGAGGATGGAGGCGACGATGACGGAAGCCTTGTACCCGGAATAGCCGAACCACGGGAACTGGATGCGGAAGGCGAAGGGCGGCGCCACCGGCTGCGGCACCGGCCCGAAGAAGGAAAGAGCGGCCTGCTGGATGATGTAGAGCAGGCCGATCGTGGCAACGATGGTGGCTTCCGGATTGTAGTTGAGCCGACGAAGCACCAGCCGCTCTGCAAGCAGCGCGACGAGGCCGACGAGGATCGGGCAGACGATCAGCGATACCGCGAAGCCGATTGCCGGGTGGCTCGCCAGCGCGGTCGAGACGAACCAGGCGAGCACCGCGCCGAGCATGAAGAACTCGCCATGCGCGACGTTGACGACGCGCATCACGCCGAAGACGAGCGACAGGCCGAGTGCGGTCAGCGCAAGGACCGCCGACGTCACCAGCCCTTCGAGTGCGGCGAGGAGGAGATAGGGGCCGAAGGACATCGTTATCGGTCGCCTTCGTCGGTCGCGGGCGGCCATTGGCGGGAGGTATGGACGAGCGTCACGATCGGAAGCGTGTCATCGTCGATGAGATAAACCATCCGATAGCTTGGATGCGGAATGAATTCGCGCGTGCCCGGAACAAGGCCCGGCCTGCCGGCATAAGGCGATGTCTTCAGCAGCAAGGCCGACGCCCGAAAACGGGCGTCCATCCTTTTCGCTGCTTGGGGGTCATTCAACCAGATGTATGCTATAATCTCCTCGAGGTCGCGTTTGGCGCGAGCCGTCCACTCCAGCTTCACTCAGCAGCCTCGCGACCCCTGCGCTCCAACTCAATGAACAGCTGGCGCATTTCGGCTTCGACTTGCTCCTGTGTGAAAGACCGACCCGCTGCGATGTCGGCGCGCGCCTCCTCTACCTTCTTCCGCAAGAATTCCACATATTCGCGATCGTGCTGCACATACTCACGCATGAACTCGCGCAGAATCTGCGAGGCCGGCCGATCGGCGGCTTTCGCGGCGGCCATGAACGCGTCGCGGAGTTCTGGCTCGAGCTTCATCGTGAAGACGGCTTCCTTGGCCATGGCGACCTCCTGGGTACTGACAACGTATATACGCCGTCAGCACCTTTTCGGCAACGCTGGCCTCAGAGCGGCATCGTGGTGTAGTCGCCTTCCGGCTCGTACAGGCCTTCTTCGATCTTGGTCTTGTGCACGACGTTGAGCTTGCCGCCCTCGACCTTGGAGATGTTCTGGATGCCGAAGCACTGGTGGATCTTGCCGTTGAAGGTTTTTGCGCCCTGCGGGTGCTCCGGACCTTCGGGGAATTCCGTCAGCGCCTCGGTCGCCTCGACCAGCTTGCCGCGGTCGGCGGTCGAAGCGTAGCCGGCTGCCTCCATGGCCTGCTTGATGACGTAGAGCGTCTCCCAGCAGCCGAACATATGGGCAGCCGTGGACACGTCCTTCGCGTCATTGGTCGCAGCGCCATTGTCGTCGATGCCGACGGCGGCGCGATAGGCCTTCTGCGCGGCGGAATCATCGGCCTGCGCGTAACGCGGCGAGCCCTCCCAGAAGAAGGAGCCGTCGAGGAATTCCAGCCCCGGGCTGTTGATGTCGACCGCCTCGAGCGAGTCGATGAAGCCGAAGAGCTGCGGCCGGTTCGAGCCGTAGAATTCGCCGAGCTCCTTGACGAAGGTGAGCACGGCCGGGCCGACCATCACGTGATACAGCACCTCGGTGTCAGCCGGGATCTGCGGGAAATATTTGGTGAAGGAGGATTCCGTCGGCGGGATGGCGATCTGCGCGATCACCTCGGCGCCCTGAGCCTTCAACGCCGGCGGCAGATAGTCGCGGTGATCGTAGCCGAAGGCGAAATCGGGGAATATCTGCGTGACCTTCTTGCCAGCATTCGCCGCGATCCACGGCGCCATCGACTGGATCTGGCTTTTCACGTCGGTGATGCCGGGCTGGAAGACGTAGCGGTTGAGCTTGGTCGAGGCGACGTGGTGGCCTTCGCTCACCACGTAATACGGGATCTTGGCCTCGCCGGCCGCCGGGGCCGAGCCGATCACCACATGCGAGAACAGCGTGCCGAAGGCGACGTCGCAGCCATGCTGGGTGGCGAACTTGCCGACCACCTCGGCGCCGCGCGCCGGGTCCGTGCCGTCATCCTCGACCACCAGCTCGACCGGGCGGCCGTTGATGCCGCCGGCATCGTTGATGGCCTTGATCGCGGCGTTCGATGTCTTTTCATACCAGCGCCCGTAGGCAGCACCGATGCCGGTGCGATGGCACTGGAAGCCGATCTTGATCGGCGCCGAGCTCTGCGCCTGCGCGTAACGCACGAAGCCGGGCGCCAGCCCCAGGCCGGCAGCCGCTCCGAGGCCCTTCAGCGCCGTGCGGCGATCGAGTTTCAGGCTGGTTCTGCTGCGATTGTCAGTCATGCCAGTTCCCCTGTTTTCGTGGACTTGACCGAGTGCCTAAGGTCTTTGTCTGTCGCAAAAACGGCGGGTTCCCCCGCCGGTATCCGGACTGAAAACCGATTCTACGTTTTCCCCGGATCCGCTCTGAAAAATCGCTTGTGTACAAATAAAATCATCAATCCCGAGGGCTGGCAACAGAGTTTCCGCCAGGGCAGCCGCGCAAGTCGCCTACGCTGCCGTCGGGGTCGAGAGGAGCCACAGGCCGAAGACGGTGTAGCCGACCATCAGCACGGTGAGCGGAAGCTGGCTGAGCGCTACCTCGCGGCGTGTCCGATGGACACGCGCCGCGAGCATGTGCGCGACCAGCACTGCGAGCACATGGCCGGCGATGATCGCCCCCGCCTGGAGGTTCCACAGCACCCAGGCGGAGTCCGAGCCCATCACGATGCCGGGCGTCACCTGCCAGCCGGCCGTGCCGAAAAGGTCCCAGTCCCGGCCGAACGGATCGGAAAGTGCCACCAGCGCGTACTGGCCGTTGACCAGCAGCGCCGTCAGGTAGTGCGCGAAGTGGTAGGCGAGCGCGATCGGCACCAGCGACCAGACGAACAGGCCGGCCAGTGCCAGCGTCGACTTGCCGCCGCCGCCGGCAAGGCGGTGCCCCGACCAGACGCAGAAAAGGAATACGGCCGTAAGAGCGAGGAAGGCGCCGAGCAGCCCCGCCGTGTTGGTGCCGAGCAATGCGGTGCGGCCCGGAAATTCGAGCGGGTTGATGCCGTTGGCCGATAGCCAGACAAAGGTTTTCGAGAACCCGTCGAAGGAGACGGAGGCAAGCGCCAGCAGGAGCAGCAGCGTCGCCGACCCTGCCAACGGGTTGACGTTTGCCAGTCGCGCCCCGGGCAGGCCCAGGCTGAGCCGGCCGTCGCTGTCGCGGGTGAAGATCGCGAAGCGGGAGACCAGCCGGAAGAAAGCGGAAATGGCCTCGCCGCGTTCGATCCAGACCCAGTATCCGAAAAGAAGCATGGCGATCAGATTGCCGGCAAAATAGCTCGCGACGACGATCGCAAGCCGGCGTGGATCGTCGGGTGCGGGGTCGATCAGCTCGAACCAGGCGAAACCGAGAAAGAGCAGGAGCGCAGGCCAATGGCCAAGCCGGCGCGGGTAGCGCAGCGGCGGCTCGTTCGGCCGCAACCGCAGCAACGCACAAAGCAGCCGCCACGGGCCATACCACGGATTGACCCACCGCCAGAGGTCGCCGATCAGGCCCTGGATCAGGGTCAGGCCGATCCACAGAAGCGTCCAGATCGTCAGCGGCAGCGGATTGGACAACGGATCGCGGCTTCCGATGAAGCCTGCGGCTACGAGCGTCGCGAAGACGAGAAAAGACGCCAGGCTGATCAAGGCGCGGCCGTGAGGCCGGAAGAACGACGGCAACCGGCGGACGGCGATCTCTCCCGGCAGCGAAGCCGGCAAAGCGGCCAGAACGAGGAAGCTTATCGCTACGGCGATCGCACCGCCGGCCAGATAGTAGCCGGTCGGCAACAGCAGCACGAAACCACGGTCCGAGGCGTGGGCCAATGCCTGCGTCGGCTGAGCCAGGCAAATGCCTGCGGCGAGAAGCCCGGCATAGGCCCCGCCCTTATACGTAGACCGCATGCTCGACGCGGCCCTCCTCGCCGAACACCTTCAGGTAGCGTTTGATCTCCCTGGCGTCGCCGGTCGCCTTGGCCGGATTGTCCGAAAGCTTCACGGCCGGGCGGCCGTTCGCCTCGGTGACCTTGCAGACCAGCGAGATGGCATTCAGGCCATCGACCTCGACCGGGGCGCAATCCTCGAAATCATTGGTGAGGTTGGTGCCCCAGCCGAACGCCATGCGCACCTTGCCCTTGAAATGATTGTAGGTCTCCAGGATCGTATCGACGTCGAGCCCGTCGGAGAAGATCAGCAGCTTCTTTCTCGGGTCGACCCCCTTCTCGCGCCACCAGGCGATGATGCGCTCGCCGGCCTCGATCGGCGGCGCCGAATCCGGGCGGAAGCCGGTCCAGCCCGCGACCCAGTCGGGTGCGTCGCGCAGGAACGCGTCGGTGCCGAAGGCATCCGGCAGCACGATCAGCAGATTGCCGCCGTAATAGCGCTGCCAATCCTGCAGCACCTTGTAGGGGGCGGCGCGCAATTCCTTCTCGTTGCGCGCGATGGCCGCCAGCACCATGGGCAGCTCATGCGCGTTGGTGCCCAGCGCCTCGAGGTCGGTGTCCATGGCGAGCAGCACGTTGCTGGTGCCGGTGAAGGCATCGCCTATGCCTTCCTTCAACGCCTCGACGCACCATCGCTGCCAGAGGAAGGAGTGGCGGCGGCGCGTGCCGAAATCCGATATCCGTATGTCAGGCAGCACCTTCAGCCGCTCGGTCTTTGCCCACATCTTGGCTTTGGCGCGGGCATAGAGGACATCGAGTTCGAACGGTCCGAACACCTTCATCGCCGCACGCGAGCGCAGCTCGTTGATGATGGTGAGCGCCGGTATCTCCCACAGCGTCACGTCACACCATTTGCCGTGAAACTCGAGCTCGTACTGTCCGCCCTTCTTGCGCAGCTCGTATTCGGGCAGCTGGTAATTCTGCAGCCAGGCGAGGAACTCCGGCGAGAAAATCTGCTTGCGGCCGTAGAAGGTGTTGCCGGCCAGCCAGATCATCTCCTTCTTGGAGAAGCGGATGGTGCGGGCATGGTCGAGCTGGGCGCGCAGCTCCTGCTCGTCGATGTCGTGCGCCAGCCGCACCTTCGTTGAGCGGTTGATCAGCGAAAAGGCGACGTCGACATCCGGGTAGAGGCCCCAGATCATCTGCAGCATGAGCAGCTTGTAGAAATCCGTATCGAGCAGGGAGCGCACGATCGGGTCGAGCTTCCAGGCGTGGTTGTAGACCCGTCGCGCGATATCGGTCCTGGGCATCGTCTTTCACTGCTCGTCTAAACTGCCGTCGGCAAGCTATAACATCCAAATCCAGGATAAAGCCGAAATCGGCTTGGGCCAGCTACAGCGTCAACACCGCAAGCGCCGCACGCAGACGCTCGCCGAGCGGCTTTGGACGGCGGGTTGTCCGGTCGACATAGACGTGGATGAAAAAACCCTCGGCAGCGGCACCCTGCTCGTCGTTGCGGAACAGTCCGATCTCGTAGCGCACCGACGAGGTGCCGAGCTTTGTCACACGCAGGCCGGCATGCACCACATCCGGGAAGGCGAGCTCGGAGAAATATCGGCAGCCCGCCTCGACCACCAGGCCGACCTGGTCGCCGGCATGGATATCGAGCACGCCCTGCTCCACCAGCCAGCCATTCACGGCGGTGTCGAAGAGCGAATAATGCACCACATTGTTCATGTGGCCGTAGACGTCATTGTCCATCCAGCGCGTCTGGATGGTGCGGAAGGCGCGGTAGGCCGCGCGGGTGGAAGGGGTGGGGCGGTCAGCCATGAAGCCGCCTCAGCGCTCTACGTTGCCCGCCTCTGGCCCGCCGGCCATCTCCCCCACAAGGGGGGCGCTGTCCCGCCAGCGTCTCCACGAACACGCTCACCACGCGGCCCGGTAGATCGCCAGCGCGTCGGCTTCGTTCACCGCGCGCGGATTGTTGACCAGCAGCCGCTGCTGCTTCATCGAGTCGGCCGCCATGCGCGGCAGATCGTGCTTGCCGACCCCGACCTCGCGCAGCCGCGTCTGCATCCCCAGCCGCTTCGACAGCGAGGCGAGTTCCTCGATGAAGGCGGCGCAGCGGCCTTGCACGCCTTGCTCGCCGGCAAGCCGCGGAAAGGCATCGGCGGCGATCTCGGCATAGAGGTGGGCGGCATCGGGTGCGTTGAAGCGCAGCACATGCGGCAGCACCAGCGCATTCGACAGCCCGTGCGGCACATGGAAGATGCCGCCGATCGGATAGGCCAGCGCATGCACCGCGGCCACCGGAGAATTGGCGAAGGCCTGGCCGGCAAGCATGGAGCCGAGCAGCATGGCCGCGCGGGCTTCGACGTTGCGCCCATCGAACACGGCCGTCTCGATGTTGGCGCCGATGAGTTGCAGCGCCTGCCGCGCCAGCATCTTCGACAGCGGGTTGTTGTTGGCGCTCTTCGAGGCATAGGCCTCGATCGCATGCACCATCGCGTCGACGCCGGTGGCAGCCGTGATCGCCGGCGGCAGGCCGAGCGTCAGCTCGGCGTCGAGAATTGCAATGTCGGGCAGGATGACGGCGGAGGACACGCCGCGCTTCTCGGCATCCGCGACGGTGATGATCGAGACCGGGGTGACCTCGGAGCCCGTGCCGGCGGTGGTCGGCACCAGGACGAGCGGCAGGCGCGGGCCCCTGGCGTTGCCGACACCCCAGGCGCCGTCGAGATCCTCGCCCGATCCGACGAGCAGCGCCGCGAGCTTGGCGACGTCGAGCGAGGAGCCGCCGCCGAAACCGACGACACCGGTGACGTTGCCGGAGCGGCCAAGCTCCACGGCACGGTCGAGGGTGGCGAGGGACGGGTCAGGCTCGACCGTGTCGAAGACGGTCGTGTCGATGCCCTGGGCTTTCAGCGATGCCAGGGCGCCGTCGCAAAGACCAAGCCGGCGCAGGCCGGGATCGGTGACGAAAAGCACGGCCGAGCCGAGCTTTTTGCCCACGACGGCGCCAAGCCGCTTCGCCGCGCCCGGTTCGAACACAAGCGATGGCGTGGTGTTGAAGACGAAAGGGTTCAAATCGAGTGTCCTCCGGCGATGCACTTAACCGGCATGCCATGCCTGTGACAATTCCCCAGCGTCGGCCGTGCAAATCGCCGGTGACGGCACTGGTCCAATTGATTTTCCCGCCCCGCCGGGCGAACAATCCCGGCCGCCGAGGGGAAAAGAACAAGGAGGCCGAAAATGGGATATGACCGCGGGAAGCTCGACGCGCTGCGCCGCAAATATGGCGAGACGCATGGCGGCCAGATGTTCGACCCGAACTTCGCCCGTGTGGCCGAGAAGATCTTCTCCAAGACCGGCACGCGGCCTGCGCCCTATTCCGGCGTGCCGACCTTCCTCACCGCCCCCTACCGCCAGGTCGACGTCGCAAGTCCGGATTTCGGCGATTTGCAGGTGGCGATGATCGGGGTGCCGATGGACCTCGGCGTCACCAACCGGCCGGGCTCGCGCTTCGGCCCGCGCGCGCTGCGCACCATCGAGCGTATCGGTCCGTACCATCACGTGCTCGGCTGCGCGCCGATCTACGACCTGCGCGTCGCCGACATCGGCGATGTCGGCTTCGCCAGCCGCTTCCGGCTCGAGCAGAGCCATGACGACATCGAGCGGCGGCTGAACCAGGTCGTGGATGCCGGCGTGATCCCGCTCTCGGTCGGCGGCGACCATTCGATCACCCACCCGATCATGAAGGCGGTGGGCAAGAAGCAGCCGGTCGGCATGATCCACATCGACGCGCATTGCGACACCGGCGGCGCCTACGACCTCTCGAAATTCCACCATGGCGGACCTTTCCGCAACGCCGTGCTCGATGGCGTGCTCGATCCGAGCCGCACCATCCAGATCGGCATTCGCGGCTCGTCCGAATATCTGTGGGAGTTCTCCTACGAGTCCGGCATGACCGTGATCCATGCCGAAGAGGTCGACCGGCTCGGCATCGACGCGATCATCCAGAAGGCTCTCGCCGTCGCCGGCGACGGACCGACCTACATCTCCTTCGACATAGACAGCCTCGACCCGTCCTTCGCGCCGGGCACCGGCACGCCGGAAGTCGGCGGACTTTCGACGCGCGAGGTGCTCGCCATCCTGCGCGGGCTGAAGGGCCTCAACATCGTCGGCGGCGACGTGGTCGAGGTGGCGCCGCAATATGACGCGACCGCCAACACGGCGCATGCCGGCGCGCAGGTGCTGTTCGAGATCCTGTCGCTGATGGTGTTCAGCCCGGCAGTGCAGGCGGCCGGCAAAAGCTGAGCCCGATGCGCATCGCCGCGCTGCAGATGAACGCGGCCGCCGGCGACCCGGCAGCCAATCTCTACCGCATCGAGCGCGCCGCGGCGGAGGCGGCAGACGGGGGCGCGAGGCTGCTCGTCGTGCCGGAGCTTGCCGTCACCGGCTACGGCGCCGGCAATGCGTTCGCCGCTCTGGCCGAGCCCGCGGACGGTCCGACCGTTCGCGGCCTGGCGTCGCTCTCGGCCCGATACGGGATTGCGCTTGTCGCGGGTTTCGCCGAACGCGCCGGCGAAGCCGTCTGCAACAGCGCGCTCTTCGCCGATGGCGACAGGCAGCCGGTCGTCTATCGCAAGTCTCACCTCTATGGCCCGTACGAGCGCCGGCATTTCGTTCCGGGTCCGCCGACCGCAACGACCTTCGAGCTTGGCGGGCTGAAATGCGGCCTGCTCATCTGCTACGATGTCGAGTTCCCGGAGAATGCAAGACGGCTGGCGCAGGCTGGCGTGCAGCTGGTGCTGGTGCCCACGGCGCTCCCCGCCAGCGAGCACGCCGCGCTGATCGCGCGCCAGATGATCGCGGTGCGCGCTTTCGAGAACCAGATCTTCGTCGCCTATGTCGATCATTGCGGCGCGGACGGCCGCTTCGCTTATGCCGGCCTGTCCACCATCGCTGCGCCCGACGGCACGCTGCTGGCGCAGGCCGGCACGGCGGAAGCGCTTCTCTTTGCCGACATCGACCCAACGGCCTACGCCGAATCGATGGCGGCGAACACCTATCTCGCCGATCTTAGAACGTAACTGCGCCATGCGGATGGCTGGAATCGGTCGGCGCGAGGCGCCCCCCTCTGGCCTGCCGGCCATCTCCCCCACGAGGGGGGAGATCAGACGGCCGCCCTGCTTTCGCCAACCTGCAAAGCCGGCGGTTGGCGAAGGTCGTGGTGAAGGCTGATCTCCCCCCTTGTGGGGGAGATGTCCGGCAGGACAGAGGGGGGCGCGAAGGAACTCTCCACCAGCCAGAATGCGAGCCCTCAACTTCAATGCACTGCCAGCGGCGCCAGGACACCCGGCTCTGCATAGTCGACGATGCGGTCGCGGCGCAGCCAGCGGATGACGAGCAGCACCGCCACCACCGCCAGCCCGACGGACAGGCCGATCCAGATGCCGTTTCCGGCAAGTCCCGCCCGGAAGGCGAGCAGCAGCCCGAGCGGCAGGCCGACAGCCCAATAGCCGACCGCCGCGAAGAGCATCGGCACGGTCGTGTCGTGCAGGCCGCGCAGCATGCCCGCTGCGACGGCCTGTCCGCCGTCGAAAACCTGGAACAGCGCCGCGAAGGACAGGAAAGTCACCGCCAGGCCGACCACGGTCGTGTTCACCGGGTCGTCGATGTCGATGAAGATGGAGATCAGAGGGCGCGGAACGGTCAGCATCAGGATCGCCATCAGCGACATGAAGCCGACGCCGAGCGTGAACGCCGTCCAGCCGGCACGGCGCACCCCGTCGCGGTCGCCGGCGCCGAAGGCGCGGCCGACACGCACCGTCGCGGCCTGGGCCAGTCCCATCGGCACCATGAAGGTGATGCCGGCAAGCTGCAGAGCAATCGCATGGGCGGCCAGCGACGGCGCGCCGATGAGGCCCATGGCGAAAGCGGCGGCGTTGAAGACGCCGACCTCGAAGACGAGGATGCCGCCGATCGGCAGGCCGAGCCCGAGCATGGCGCGGAAGCGCGGCCAGTCGGAGCGCCAGAAGCGGCCGAACAGGCGATAGCGCCGGAAGGTGCGCTCGCTGAGCACGACCGCAGCGAGGCCGACGAACATCAGGCAGTTGGCAATCGTCGTGGCGAGCCCCGAGCCGGCGATGCCGAGCGCGGGGAAGCCGAGATTGCCGAACACCAGCACCCAATTGCCGAAGGCGTTGCAGACGACCGCCGCGAAGGCGACCACCAGCGCCCAGCCGGGCCGCTCCAGCGCCGAGATGAAGGAGCGCAGCACGATGTAGAGATAGAACGGCAAAAGGCCCCATTGCAGCGCGCGCAGATAGTCGCCGCCCAGCTTGGCGAGCGCCGGCTCCTGCCCCATGGCGGCGAGCAGCACCTCACCGTTCCAGAGCAGCAGCCAGATCGGAACGGCGACGCAGGCGGCAAGCCACATGCCCTGCCGCGCCGTGCGGCGCAGTTCCCTCACCGTGTGCAGCTTGCGGCCGAGCGCGGTCGCCATCATCGGCTGGCAGGCGAGCACGAGGCCGAGCCCGAAGATCATCGGCCCGAAATAGAGATTGGCGCCGAGCGCGCTGGCCGCCAGCACGTCGGGCCCGAGCCGGCCGAGAAAGATGATGTCGGTCGCCGTCATCGCGATCTGGGCGAGGTTCGTCAGAACCATCGGCCAGGAAAGCGAGAGCGTCGCGCGAATCTCGTCGCGCCAAAGATGCGCCGGCGCTTTCGCGCCCGTGTCCAGCGATGTCATTTTCGGTTCTTTCGGCAGCGGGAGGCGCTCGAGGCGCCTCTATCCGCGTCGGGTCGGCGGCTCATACATTCCGCTACGCCAGCGCTTTTCGCCGAAACGCACCGCAATGGCAAGCCGCGGCCCGTTGGGCCAGCGCGTCACCCGTCGGTCAGGCGCTGCCACAGCAGGGTTTTGGCGCCGGCGCCATCCACCGACATGGTGGTGACGACCGGCGCCGCGGACGGATCGAGCGCCAGGGCACCGGGATCGTCGCCGAAATCGACCGCCAGCTGCAGCGCCTGCGTGCCGAACAGCTCCGGCCGCAAGGCGTAGAGCATGACGCAAGGATCGTGCAGCGGCCGGCTGTCGCCGCCGGCCGGCGGACGGCTGCCGCCGCCGCTGGTGGATTGGAAATAGGCATCGATCAGCGCGCCGCTCGCCTGTGCGGCCGCCGTCGCGGAAGCCCGCAGCGCTGCCGTCTCCGCGCGCGTCGCACGCACCCGCCGCGTCACGTCGAGCGGGATAAGGACGACGTCGAGGCCGGCGGCGAACACGGCCGCGGCGGCCTCAGGGTCGGTGGCCATGTTGAACTCGGCGCGCGGCCCGGCATTACCCGTTTCGTGAATGGCGCCGCCCATCGCGATGACCTTGCCGAGGCGTGCCGCCGATCGCGGATGGTCGCGCAGCAGCAAAGCGAGGTTGGTGAGGGGACCGAGCGCCAGGACGTCGAGGGAGCCGGCCGGCGCGCGGTCGACCTCGGCGGCCAGCCATTCGACCGCAGCGATGCCGATCGGAGCGCGAGCCGGCTCCGGGAAGGCAACACCGCCAAGGCCGTCGCCGCCATGCACGCCAGCCGAGTCGGACCCACGCCGGGTGAGCGGCTGCGCCGCGCCGACCGCTACCGGGATGTCGGAGCGCCCGGCGAGCGCCAGGATGCGGCCGGCATTGCGGGTGGTGACGCCGATGCCGAGATTGCCGGCGACGGTGGTGACGCCGCGCACCTCGAGTTCCGGCGAGGCGAGCGCGAGCAGGATCGCGACGGCATCGTCGATGCCGGGATCGGTGTCGATGATGACGGTGCGGGTCACGGTCAGCGCGGCATGTCGGCGAAGGCGGCCAGGATGCGCACCCAGGAGCGGATGCCGCGATGGAACGAGGACAGATCGTACTTCTCGTTGGGACTGTGGATGCGGTCGTCGAAATGCCCGAAGCCGATGAAGAGCACATCCATGCCGAGCTTCTCCTTGAAGTCGGTGGCGATCGGGATGGAGCCCCCGGAGGCCGCAATGGCTGACTCGTTGCCCCATTCGTCGGCCAGCGCAACCAGCGCCTTGCGCAGGAACGGCCCGTCGGCCGGCATCACGGTGGCAGCGCTGCCGCCATGGTCCCTGAACGTCGCCGAGCAGTCGGCGGGCAGCCTGTCGGTGACATGCTTGCGGAACGCGTCGCGAACTTTTCCCGGGTCCTGTCCGGCCACCAGGCGGAAGGAGATCTTGGCGCTCGCCTTGGCCGGGATCACCGTCTTGAAGCCTTCGCCGGCATAACCGCCGGTGATGCCGTTGATCTCGCAGGTCGGGCGCGACCAGATCTGCTGCATGACCGGGCGGCCCATCTCGCCGGCCGGGACCGCAAGCCCTATATCGCCGAGGAATTTTGCCTCGTCGAAATTCAGGCGGCGCCATTGCGCCTCGACGTCCGCCGGCAGCTCGCGCACGCCGTCATAAAAACCGTCCAGCGCGACGCCGCCATCGGTCGTGCGCAGGCTGGCGATGATCTCCGACAGGAGCTGCAGCGGATTGCGGGCGGCGTTGCCATAGACGCCGGAATGGAGATCGCGCGAGGCGGCCGAGATTTCCACCTCTTCCTTGACGATGCCGCGCAGCATGGTGGTGATGGCCGGGGTCTCGGCATCCCACATCTCGCTGTCGCAAACGAGGCCGATGTCCGCTTTCAGCTCCTCGGCCGTTTCAGCCAGGAATTTCGGCAGGCTGGCGCTGCCGGACTCCTCCTCGCCCTCGAACACGATGCTGACGCGCACGGGCAGGCTGCCGGTCGCCGACTTCCAGGCACGGCATGCCTCGATGAAGGTCATCAACTGGCCTTTGTCGTCGCAGGCGCCGCGTGCGACGATGTGCGTCTCGCCGCCGGGCTGCGACGCGAGCTTCGGCTCGAACGGGTCGGAGTTCCACAAATCCAGCGGATCGACCGGCTGCACGTCATAGTGCCCGTAGAACAGGACGTGCGGGCCGGCGCCCGTGCTGTCATGCGCGACGACCATCGGGTGGCCTTCGGTCAGGCGCACCGAGGCGTCGAAGCCGAGATGCAAAAGCTCGCCTTCCAGCCATTCGGCGGCGCGGCGGCAATGCTGCGCATAGGCCGGGTCGGTCGAGATGGAAGGAATGCGGATCAGCTCGAAAAGGCGATCGAGGCTCGTCGCGATACCGGCGTCCGCGGCCGTCAGAGCTTTCTTCAGATTGTCGGCTGCCATTCTCTATGCTCCCTTCGTGGCGTCGATCCGCGCCATCTCGGCCTTGAACGCCGCCGCGATCTGCAGCGCGTCACGCAGCACCTTCGTGCGCTCCAGGCTCAGCACCGCGCGCTCGCGCATCAGCCAGCGGCCCGCCACCATCACGTCGCGCACATCGGCCGGCATCGCCGCGAAGACCAGCGTGGCGTAGACGTCATAGACCGGCTGCAGGCGCGGCGCCGAAAGGTCGACGCGGATCAGGTCGGCCTGCTTGCCCGGCTCCAGCGAGCCGATCTTCCCCTCGAGGCCAAGCACGCGGGCGCCCTCGATCGTCGCCATGCGGATCACCTCCACCGCCGGCATCGGCTTGCGGCTCTTGCCCAGAAGCTTCTGGAACATCGACACCGGCCCGAACTGCGAGAACAGGTCGAGCGTGTTGCCGCTCATCGGTCCATCGGTCGCCACGCCGACCGGGACGCCCGCGGCGCGCAAAGTTTCCACCGGCGCAATGCCACGGCCCGCCTTGGCGTTGGAGCGCGCATTGTGCGCGACGCGGACTTCAGCCGCCGCCATCCTGGCGATGTCGGCGTCGTCCAGATAGAGGCAATGCGCGCAGATCAGGCCCTTGCGCAGCAGGCCGGCCTTCTCCACCACGGCGACCGGCGTCATCGCATGATGCTTTGCGCACCATTCCAGCTCGCTTGTCATCTCGGCGAGATGGATCTGCACCGGCACATCCGGATGCGCGTCGGCCCAGTCGGCGACGCGGCGCATGACCGGGATGTCGGTCGAATAGGGCGCATGCGGCGCGATCGACGGGATGACCCGGCTGTGGCCGGCGAATTCGGCGACCAGCTCGTCGGTCAGCGCAAAGCCGCCGTCGATATCCTTGTGGTCGGGCGGATCGAAATCGGCGATGGTCTGACCGACCACGCCGCGTATGCCGGCTTCGTCGACCACGCGGCCGACCTCGGTCTCGAAATAATACATGTCGGCGACGGTGGTGACGCCGGCCTCGATCAGCTCCAGCGCCGCGAGCCGCGTGCCCACCCGCACCATTTCGGGCGTGACGAACTTGCGCTCCATGGGAAGCACGTAGCGGTAGAGGCGGTCATCGACATCCTCGCCCAGTCCGCGGAACAGCGTCATCGCCATGTGGCAATGCGGATTGACCATGCCCGGCATGACGATGCCGCCGCCGGCATCGAGGATCTCTGCGCCGGGAGTTTCGGGCGGGTTGCCGGCGCCGAGTGAGTGGATGGTCTCGCCGTCGATGCGCAGCCAGCCTTTTTCCAGCACGGGCATCTCGGCCGTGCAGGGGAGGAGCAGGGCGTTGGTGACGAGGAGGGTCATGTGGACCTTCCCGCCGCGAGCGCCGGCGCTCTACGTTGTCCCTCTCTGTCCTGCCGGACATCTCCCCCACAAGGGGGGAGATCGGACGGCCGCCTGACTTTCGCCAATCTGCAACGACGGCGATTGGCGAAAGTCGCCGTGAAAGCCAATCTCCCCCCTCGTGGGGGAGATGTCCGGCAGGACAGAGGGGGGCGCGAAGGAACGCAAGGCATCCGGTAAAGCTACTCCACCTTCAGCACGCAGCACTGCTCGGGAACAGGAACAAGCCGGGCCGCGCTGCCGGCTTCGAGCGCCGCCGACAGCGAGCCATTGGCGACAAGAGGACCGGCGGCTGTCTCGCAGCGATACTGGTAGGCGCGGCCGAGATAAGTCCTCAATCCAATGGTGGCTGGAATGCCGACGGCGCTCGGATCGGCCGTGGCAATGAGACCTTCCGGGCGCGTTGCCAGGACGAATGTGTCCGGCGGCAAACCCAGGCGCTCCACCGGCAGGGCGACCATTGCGCCGCCGGGCGCATCCGCCGTCACCCATTTGTCGTGGCGGCTCTTGATCTGCATCGGGATCATGTTCTCGAAACCGACGAAGCGCGCGACGAAGGCGTTGGCGGGCCGCTGGTAGAGCGTCTCCGGCGTGTCGAACTGCATGATCCGGCCGGCATTCATGATCGCGACGCGGTCGGAGATGGAGAAGGCTTCCTCCTGGTCGTGCGTGACATAAACCGAGGTGGTGCCGTTGGCGCGTTGCAGCTGGCGGATCTCGACGCGCATGTCGATGCGCAGCTTTGCGTCGAGGTTGGACAGCGGCTCGTCGAACATCAGGAGCGGCGGCTCGATGACCAGCGCACGAGCCAGCGCGACGCGCTGCTTCTGCCCGCCGGACAGCGCGCCGGGCAGCCGATCGGCGAGGCCGGCCAGACCGACGCGCTCCAGCATCTTCTTCGCCCGCGTCTCGCGCTCGCCCGCGGGCATGCCGCGCTGCTTCAGCCCGAAGGCGACATTGTCGAGGACGGAGAGATGCGGAAACAGAGCATAGTTCTGAAAGACGAGGCCGATATCGCGCTTGTGCGCCGGCAGCCTGGTCAAATCGCGGCCGCCGAGGGTGATCGTGCCCGCGCTCGGCTCCAGGAAACCTGCGACCAGGCGCAGCGTGGTCGTCTTGCCGCAGCCGCTGGCGCCGAGCAGCGAGACGAGCTCGCCCGCGCCGACTTCGAGGCTCAGATCATCCAGAACTTTCGTCTGGCCGTAATGGGCGGAAAGATGCCCGAGAGAAAGCGCCTGGGTCATATCTATTTCGTCAGGAAGGTGAGGCCGAGCGTGCGTTCGACGATCGCCATGACGGCGACCGTCAGCAGCATCAGCAGCACGGATACCGAAGCCACGGCCGGATCGAAATACTGCTCGACATAGGCCAGGATTGCGATCGGCAAGGTGCTGATGCCAGGCCCGGTGAGGAAGAGCGAGGTCGACACGTCGTTGATCGAGGTGATGAAGGCGAGGATGAAGGCCGCGATCACGCCGGCGCGGATGTTGGGCAGCACGATGGTCATGAAGGTCTTCACCGGCGGGCTGCCGAGGCTGATCGCCGCCTCCTCGATCGAGAAATCGAAGGAGGCGAGGCTGGCGCTGACCACACGCACCGCATAGGGCAGCACGATCAGCGTGTGACCGAGCAGCAGCGCGATGAAGATCGGCACGCTGGCGCCGACCGCGACCGATTTGAGCAATGAGAAGCCGAGCACGATTTCCGGTACGAGGATCGGCAGCACGAAGACCGTCGAAAACCAGGACGGCAGCGCGATGCGGTAGCGGTTGAGCGCGTAGGCCGCGGGTATGCCGATGATGAGTGCCAGCGCGGTGGACAGGAAGGCGAGCTGGAAGCTGGTGATGAAGGTCGAGCGGAAGGCGCCGACCTCGAAGATCTTCTCGAACCAGCGCAGCGACAGGCCTTGCGGCGGAAAGGTGAGGAAGGTGGTGTCGCTGACCGCGGAGCCGAGCACGATCACCAGCGGCCCGACCAGGAAGATGTAGACCAGGACGGCAAAGCCGATGAGCACGGGGCTGGTGCGGGTGCGCATCATGTCGCCATCGGGTTCAGGCGGCGTGCGAGGCGCGTCATGGCCAGGACGACGCTGATGGTGACCACGACCATGATCGCGGCAATCGTCGAAGCGCCGACCCAGTCGAAGGAGACCATGGCGCGCTGGTACATCAGCGTGCCCATCACCATCTGGCGCTCGCCGCCGAGAAGCTGCGGCGTGGCGTAGGAGGTGAAGCTGCCGGTAAAGACGAGCACCGCGCCGACGATCAGCCCCGGCACGGCCAGCGGAAAGACGACCTGCCGGAAGGTCGCGGCCGGCGTCGCGCCGAGCGAGGCGGATGCCTGCAGCACGTCTTCCGGGATGTTTTCGAGCACGCCCACCAGCGTCAGGATCATCAGCGGCACGAACAGATAGACCATCGCCACGATAACCGCGCCCTTTGTGTAGAGCATGGTGAAAGGCTCGGCGGTGACGCCGACGGCGATCAGCGCATCGTTCAAAATGCCGTTCTTGCCGAGGATGATGAGAAAGGCGAAGGAGCGCACGACCACGCCGGTGAGCAGCGGAAACACCGCGGCGATGATGAGGATGCTCTTCATCCGCCGCGGCGCACGCACGACGACATAGGCGGTCAGGAAGCCGACGACGACCGAGATCAGCGTCGTGGCAAGCGATATCTCCAGCGTTCGCCACAGCACGGTGCGGCGAAAGCTCGAGCCGAAGAAGGCGATGTAAGGGGCGAAGGGCCCCTTGGCCTCGCCGAAGGTAGTGGCGATGGTGAGCGCCACCGGCACCAGCAGGCACAGCACCACCAGCACCGTCGCCGGGGCGGCAAGCAGCCAGCCTGCAAAACGCTTCATGGTCGTGAAACCGTGCGATCGGCGAGCGGGCCGTGGTTGCGTCACGGCCCGCATTCGGTCGTCTGGTCTACTGGGCGAAGACTTCGTTCCAGCGGTCGATCCAGCCCTGCTTGGCGGCATTCAGCTTCTTGTAGTCGACCCGCCTCAGCGAGGCGATCATGTCCGCGCCATAGGTCCACTGCTTGGCCTGCTCGTCCGTCAGCTTGACGTCCTTCGCCACCGGGGCGTCGATGCCGTTCTCGGCGCTGACCTGCTGGATCTCCTGCGACAGGACGAAGTCGATCCACTGGTAGGCGAGATCGGGATTGGCCGCGCCCTTGGCGATGTTGATCGTGTTGAGCGTTGCGTAGGCGCCGTCGGAAATGTCGGCCCACACGGCGGTCGGCACTGCCGCCTGGATCTGCTTCAGCGTGAAGTCCTGCGCCACCGCCACCGAGATCTCGCCGGTGGAGAAGAGGTTCACCAGCTCGGAGCCGGTGTTGTAGCTCTTCACCACGCCCGGCTTCAGCTCCTCGATCGCCTTGAACGCGCCGTCCTCGTCCGCATAGGGGTCGACCCCGGCATGCGCGCCGGCGATCAGCACCATCATCGGCCCGGCCGTGGTGGTGATGCCGGGCAGCGACAGCTTGCCCTGCACGTCGCCGCGCCAGATGTCGTCCCATGAGGTGATCGGCGAGGTGATCTTGGCCGAATCGTAAATGATGCCGACGCGGCCGATGGTGTAGGCCGGGCCGTAACCGCCTTGCGGATCCTTCGCCATGTCGTAGGCGCCGGCGAGGTTCGGAACCTTCGAGGCATCGAACGGCGCGAACAGGCCGTCCTCGATGCCGAGCTGCGAATAGGCGTCGGTCAGGTAGATCAGGTCCACGCCTTCGCCATTGCGGATTTTCACCTTGTTGAGACGGTCGGCATTGTTGCCGGTCTCGAACACGATCTCGCAGCCGCATTTCTGCTTGAACGGCTCGACCTGAAACTGCGTGAGCTTCTCGCCATTGAAGCCCCACCAGGAGATGGTGAGCGTCTTGCCCTGCGCCTGCACAGGCGTGGCGGCGAGCGCAGCAATGAGGGAAGCGCCCGCAAGGGCTTTGATGGCTGCTTGGGAGATTGCATGGGACATGGGGGGGTGGGACATGGGGGGTCCGGCCTCTCGGTTTCTTTTTCGTGAGGTAACCCGGGGAGACTATTTTCGCGGCGGTTGGCCAGCAAGGCCAAATGTTGAGCACAACGCCTGCCCCTGGAGCATGCTCGCTATTCGCGAGCATGCTCCAGACCTTTTTGTCGCAAATCCGGGCGGAAAACCGGCTTCCACTTTTCCTGGATTTGCTTAGCGTCAGCTTTCCTTGCTCTGAAAATTGCCTTCCGCATCGCGCGTGACCTCGATCACGGCGAGGCCATGCGCCCTCGCCCTTTCGATCGTGTCGCCGACGCTGCCGACGCCCGACGAGCCATTGCCGTCGAACACCGCAACCAGCACGCTGCATTGCTCGATGATGTCGAGGGCCTGGGCAGCGTGCGCTCCGTCTCGCTCGCGTGGCGCCGCCAGCCGCGCCTTGCCTGCCTTTCTCGCCGCCTCGATCGACACGCGCTCCGCGGTTCCCGCCTTGGCGACGGCGTCGGTCAGGAACTCGCCCGTCGCCGTATCCTCGTAGGGAAAAATGAGTTCCGGCTGCGGCAGCCCGAGGCTGTTCCAGCAATCGACCGCGACGCGGTCCGCGCCCGGGGCATAGCCCGATACGAGCCGGATCGCCCGCCCCCCGGCGACGAGCGAAATGAACAGCCGCCTGAGATGCTCCGCGAGGCCGTGGCCGCCGCCCAGCCGCCCGAGGTCCCGGTGGCCGACGAAGCCGACGGCGCGGTCGCGCTTCGACCAAAGCCAGCTCGACGACACTTCGAGCCTGCCGTCCCTGGCAACGGCCGCGATGGCATTCGCCACCTGCAGGGTGTTCTCGCCGGGGGGCGCGGCGAAGGTGAAGCGCAGGCGGCAGAGGCGATCGGAGAAGCCGGGCGTGGCGAGCAGCTCCTGCATGGCCTGCCTTGCCGACTGTGCTGCCTCGTCTACCGGCTTCGGCTCGGCCCTGCTCACGATCGCCAGGTCGATCTCGGTGACGCCGCGTTCGGCCACCAGCTCCTCGCGTCCAATCCAGCGCGGCGCGGATGTGGACGGCGAATCGTATGCCAGGATGAGCGAGGCGCGCTTACGGCGCCAGGCCGTGACGCTGCCGTCGGCTCCGCCTTCGATGAGGGCGCGCAGCAGGACGGCGTCCCACCGCTTGGTCAGCGGCCGCAAAGTGTTCCAGCCATGCATATAGGGGTGCACGCGCCGCTCATTGTCGCGCTCGGGAAAAAGGTCGGAGGTCGGGCGCCAGCCGTCGACCGCGCGATCGACGGTCCAGCGATTGTGCTCGACGATCGCGACGTTCTTGATGCGGTTGGCGCGCTCGACATCGCCAGGCTGCAGCTCGGGCTGCTTGTCGCCGCGCCACCATATCTGCGGCAACGGGCCGGACTCGATGCGGCCATAGTCGAACCGCTCCTCGAGCCGCAAATGGCTTTCGCGCAGCTCCGCGTCGACGACCGGCAGCGCCAGGCCTTGCCGGCGCCACTGCGCGTTCAGATCCTCGAGCTTCATCACCGCATGGCGGTGCAGCCGCCGGTTCGCCGCCTTGAACGTCTCGCTGAGCTCGTCCCAGGGCGAGTCCGAGAAGGTGAAGCTTGCATCCTCCTCGCGCATGCGGCCGCCCGTTTTGCGATACTGGGCGTGCAAGGCCTTCGCCGCCTTGTCAGGATCGAGGTCGCAGGCCAGCGTCGTCGCAATGGCGTTCTCGTAGGAGCCGAAGGTCTGGGCGATGCTGATGTGCGGACGCGAGAGCATCGGCGTGTCGCCGGCATGCCTGTTCCAGATGCGCACATGGATGGGCGCCGCCGCGCGCTGCCGCCGCAGCATGGCGGTATGAAGCGCCAGCGCGCCGCGCAGATTGAGCGCGTCCTCGCTCGCCGAAAACACCCAGGCGGTAACCCCGGCCGCGTCGCCGCAAAGATCGGCGATGATCTGGTCGCGGCCGAAATCGATCCTTTCGATATCGAGGGCACGGAAAACCAGCTTCGGGCGGGCGGCCTCCGGCAGGCGGCCGGATTCCTCCGGGTCGATGAAAAGGGCCGGGCTGCGACGCCGGAAGCGGGCTTCGACCGTTTCGATCTCGCGATCGAAGATGGTGATCCGCGGCGGCTCGAGGCCGACCCGCCAGGCCGTCAGCAGCGTCTCGACGACGACCGACTCACCCTGCGCGCCGCAACCGAGAACGACCAGGTGCACCCGCTTCTGCCCGGCTTCGAGTGCGACGCGGTCGAAGCGCGCATCCGCGATCAGCGACTGCGCCGCCTCCTGCGGCAGCGAATAGCCGCGGATGTCGGCGCCGCCGAGAAAGCCGCGCGGGGACGATTCCGCCAGCGCAGCAGCGATATCAGGGTCGCTGACCAGCGCAACGACCTCGGCCTTGCCGCCGCCGACCGCGCGGCGTGCGGCTTCGGCCGCGTCGAGCGTGTGCATGTCATCCTCGAGCGCGGCAAAGATCTTGCGCGCCTGCGTCAGCCGGATGCGGTGATGCACGCGCGGATCCGAAGGATCGCCTTCGATGAGCAGCACACCGTCGCGGCGGGCCCTGACCATATGTTCGGGCGCCACGCCGCGGCGCACTGCCGTGACCGCAAAGCGGTCGCCGCGGCGCGAGCGGAGCTCGCGCGCCAGCGCCTGCCCTGCCGGACCATAACCGAGCACGACCGCACGCATCGGGCGGAGCGCTTGCAGATTGAGCAGCGCCCAGCGAACCAGCCAAGGCACGAGCAGGCCCAATACGGTGAGCGTGCTGAACGCCGCCGCAGCGAAGCGCGCGATCTGCAACAAGTTGTTGGCTGGATGGTCGTCGGGATACTCGAGCGCGAAGAGCTGCAGCGCGTGGTAGAAGGCGTCGAGGAAAGGCAAGCCGCGCGGCGTTTCGCCGGGAATGAGGAAGCCTGCCGTGCCGAGCGCCAGGATCAGCACAAAGGCGCATGGCAGCCAGTAGAGGCGGATACGATTCAGCATGGAATGGCGCCCCATTTTCCGCCAGGGCGGCCGCCCGCCCGCAGCTAAATTAGGCGGGCAAACGTGAAATTCATAGGGCGGGATTGGGGAGTAGGGGAATAGGGGAGTAGGGGAGTAGGGGAATGGAGTTCAGCCCGGAGCTGACGACTCGGGATGTCCGAGGGGAGGCGCAACCTGCTCCCCTACTCCCCTACTCCCCTAGTCCCTCCTGTGTGACGGCTACTGCCCCGTCCGTGGATATTCGAGCTGCATGGCGACGAAATCGGCGGTGCCGGTTCCGTAGCGCGTGCCGATGCCCGTGAGCGCATCGTCGAGCGCCTTTGCCGGCTGCCTGTCCAGAACCGGCGGCACAAGCTCCTCGCCCGGCCAATCCTGCGCCACCCTGTCGGGAACTATCCTGATGCCGTTGCGGCTCTCCAGGGCGCCCTCGCCGGCCGCGAAGATCACGGCGCGCGACCGGTAGGTGCGCGACCAGGCGTCGGCGACCAGCGCGAGCGACACTTCGTCGACGCCGGCCGTCAGCTCGATGCCGAGATCCTCATGGTTCCAGAAGGCCAGCGTATTGCCCATCGCCGTCAGCGCGAACGGACGCGTGAACTTGAACGCGTTGCTGTCATGGCGGGCGTCCCATTCGGCAAGGCCGAGCTCGCCGGCAACCGCTTCGGCTTTCTGCCTGCCGGCAATCGCCTCGATCAGGGTGAGCATCATCGGCATCGAGGCGGTGATGCCGGTGGTCGTGCCGACGCCCTTGTCGACGACGAGCCGCCGGTCGGCGACATAATCGAGGCTCGGATGCCCGTCGCGGATTTCGTCGATGTAGAACCAATGCGTCGTCGCCCGCTTGCCGTCGAGCAGCCCGGCGGCAGCCACGACCTTGGCGCCGGCGCAGATGCCAACCATGACCGCGCCCTTCTTCGACTGGGCCTGCAGCCAGGCGAGCACCGCCGGGTCGTCGTCGCGGTACATGGCCGGCACGATGACGTAATCTGCGCCTTCCGGATATCTCGCGTCGAAATCCGCAACCGTCGCCTGCGGTTCGACCGTGAGCGCCGGATAAAGCGTCACCGGGCCGGGCTCGGTCGCAACCGCCACCACGTCGGCGATATCGGCGCGGCGCAGGATGCCGTACGGCATGAGATAGTCGGTGGTCTCGGTGCCTGCATTGACGCCGATGATCGCGATCACCGGCCGCTCACGCTTCGGCGGCCTCAGCGCGGCGAGCGTGGCAACGGCTTCGGCTTCCGCGATCGGCGGCTGCTCCGCTGCTGCCGGCGTCGACGGCAAGGTCAGGATCCAGCCGCCGAAACCTGCCAGGGCGACAAGGACGACGCCCAGGCCGCCCCAAAGCAGAAATCGCTTCTTCATGATTTCCTCCAGTCTCAAACCGCATCGAGCCGCGCGGTTGACGCACTATCTAGGGTCGGTATGCTTTGTCCCAAATGACATAAATCGTGCAAAAGCTGCCATGACCCGAACCATCGCCGTCGTCATTCATCCGGGCTTCCAGCTGCTTGACGCAGCCGGCCCGGTTACAGCGTTCGAAATGGCGGAACGGTTCCGGCCGGGCAGCTATGAGCTCAAGCTGATGGCGCCTGGCGGCGGGCAGGTGGAAAGTTCTTCCGGGCTGTCGCTTGCAGCCGAGCCGCTGGACGACGCGCCGTTCGACACGGTCATCGTTTCGGGCGGCGAGATCATCCGCTCGGTCGAAGCGGCGCGGGCCATCGTCGAATGGCTGAAGGGCACCAGGGCGCGGCGGATCGCGAGCGTCTGCTCCGGTGCCTTCCTGCTCGCCCAGACCGGCCTGCTCGACGGCCGCCGCGCCACCACCCACTGGGGCAGCACCGAGCATTTCAAGGGGCTTTATCCGAAGGTGACGCTCGATGCCGAGCGCATTTACATCCGCGACGGCGATTTCTGGACGTCGGCGGGGATTTCAGCCGGCATCGACCTGGCGCTCGCCCTGATCGAAGACGACCTTGGCGCCGCGCTGGCGCGGCGGACGGCGCAGCAACTCGTGGTGCATCAGCGGCGGCCGGGCGGTCAGTCGCAATATTCTGCGCTGGTGGATCTGGGCGGGCGCACCGGCCGCTTCGTCGCGCTGATCGAATGGATGCGCGAGCATCTTGCCGAGCCGCTGAGCGTGGTGCAGCTCGCCGACCGGGCGGCCATGAGCCCGCGCAATTTCGCCCGTGCCTTCACGGCCGAGACCGGCACGACGCCGGCGAAGGCGGTGGAGAGGCTGCGGCTGGAAACGGCGAGGGCCGAGGTCGAAACGAGCCACGCCCCGCTCGAGCGCATCGCGGAAGCCGCCGGCTTCGGCGATGCCGGCCGCATGCGCCGCGCCTTCATCCGCAGTTTTGGTCAGCCGCCGCAGGCATTCAGGCGGGGGTTGAAGGAATAGATTGCTCGACAAAAGCGGCCGGCCGAAACTAGAGCCGTTTTGCCGGATCGAAATAAGGACTAGATTTACGGGCGAGGTTGAACGCCCGGAGGGTGCGCGTCCCGCGCACCACGGCGGCGGGAGGCCGCTGCTCCGAAGAGGCCTCGCCATGTCCTCGACTGCGCTCCGTAAGCCAAATCCCGCCTGGGACCGCCTGAAAAATCCGTACCGCTCGGTGCTCGATCTGATCGGCCAGACGCCGGTGGTGGAGCTCACCAAATTCGATACGGGCAAGTGCCGCCTCTTCATCAAGCTCGAAAGCCAGAATCCGGGCGGCTCGATCAAGGACCGCATCGCCATGTCGATGATCGACGCAGCCGAACGCGACGGCCGGCTGGCCCGGGAAGGCACCATCGTGGAGGCGACTGCCGGCAATACCGGGCTCGGCCTCGCGCAGGTCGGCATACCGCGCGGCTACCACATTATCCTCGTCGTTCCTGACAAGATGTCGCGCGAGAAGGTGCAGCATCTGCGGGCGCTCGGCGCCGAGGTGCGGCTCACCCGCTCCGATGTCGGCAAGGGGCACCCGGAATATTACCAGGACATGGCGGAGAAGATCGCGGCCGGCATTCCCGGCGCGCTCTATGTCAACCAGTTCGCCAATCCGGCGAACCCGCTCGCGCACGAGACGGGAACCGGCCCGGAGATCTGGCAGCAGCTCGGCGGCGATGTCGACGCCGTCGTGGTTGGCGTCGGCTCGGGCGGCACGCTGACCGGGCTCGGCCGCTTCTTTGCCGGCGCTTCGCCGAAAACCGAAATGGTGCTCGCCGACCCGGTCGGCTCGGTGCTGGCGCCGCTCGTCAACACCGGCAAGATGATCGAGGCGGGAAGCTGGACGGTCGAAGGCATCGGCGAGGATTTCATTCCGCCGAACTGCGACCTCTCCTTCGTCAAGAAGGCCTATTCGATCAGCGACAAGCAGAGCATGGCGGCGGCGCGCGACCTGCTGGCGCGCGAAGGCATCCTGGCCGGCTCCTCCTCCGGCACCTTGCTCAGCGCGGCGCTGCGCTATTGCCGCGAGCAGAAGACGGAAAAACGCGTCGTCACCTTCGTCTGCGATTCCGGCAACAAATATCTGTCGAAGGTGTTCGACGATTTCTGGCTGGCCGAACAGGGGCTTTCCGAACGCGAGCAGCACGGCGACCTGCGCGATCTCGTCGCCCGCACATATCGCGAGGGTGCGATGACCTATATCGGGCCGGAGGAAAACCTGCTCAACGCCTATGGCCGGATGCGGCGCGCCGACGTCTCGCAACTGCCGGTGATCGAGAACGGCAGGCTGGTCGGCATCATCGATGAAGGCGACATCCTGGCGCGTGTCGAAGGCCCGTATGAAGGCCGCTGGGACCGCTTCAACGCTCCGGTGCGCGACGCCATGGCGGCCGAGCTGCACACGCTGCAGAGCAACCAGACGCTCGACGCGCTGCTCCCCGTCTTCGACCGCAACGAGGTCGCCATCATCTTCGACGGCAGCGAATTCGTCGGCCTCGTCACCCGCATCGACCTGATCAACTACCTTCGGCGCGCGAGAAAATGACTTTGAGAAAGAACCGGCTGGCCTTTGCGACACGCACCATCCACGGCGGCCAGGAGCACGACCCGACCACCGGCGCGGTGATGGTGCCGATCTATGCCACCTCCACCTTTGCGCAGGACAGCCCCGGCGTGCACAAGGGTTTTGAATATGCGCGCAGCCAGAACCCCACACGCTTTGCCTTCGAGCGCGCCGTCGCCGACCTCGAAAGCGGCGTCGCCGGCTTTGCCTTCGCATCCGGGCTGGCGGCGATCGGGACGGTGTTCGAGCTGATCGATTCCGGCGCGCATGTGGTGGCGACCGACGACATCTATGGCGGCACGTTTCGCCTGCTCAGCCGCGTGCGGCAGCGTTCGGCCGGGCTGAAGGTCAGCTTCGCCGACTTCACCGATTTCGACGCGATCGAGGCGGCGATCCGGCCGGAGACCCGCATGCTGTGGATCGAGACGCCGACCAACCCGCTGCTGAAAATCGTGGATCTCGAGGCGGTGGTGGCGCTCGCCCGGCGCCGCGGCCTGATCTCGGTCGTCGACAACACGTTCTGCAGCCCCTATTTGCAACGCCCATTGGAGCTCGGCGCCGACATCGTCGTGCACTCGACCACCAAATATCTGAACGGCCATTCCGACATGGTCGGCGGCGTCGCGGTGATGCGCGAGGACGGCGAGCTGACCGACCGGCTCAAATTCCTGCAGAACGCCGTCGGCGCAATCTCCGGACCGTTCGACAGCTTTCTCGCGCTGCGCGGGATCAAGACGCTGGCGCTGCGCATGGAACGCCATTCCTCGAACGGCCAGCGCATCGCCGAATGGCTTTCCGCGCGCGGCGACGTCCGCCGCGTCATCTATCCCGGGCTGCCCGGTCACCCGCAGCACGCCATCGCCAAACGCCAGATGTTTGCGTTCGGCGGCATGGTGACGGTCGAGCTCGACCGCGACCTCGCAGGCACGAAACGCTTCCTCGAACGGACGCAGCTGTTCACGCTTGCCGAGAGCCTCGGCGGCGTCGAAAGCCTGATCGAGCACCCGGCGCTGATGACACATGGCTCGATCCCGGCCGAGCAGCGCGCCGCAATCGGCATTTCGGATTCGCTGGTGCGGCTGTCGTGCGGGATCGAGGACGGCGACGATTTGATTGCTGATCTCGAGCAGGCGCTGGCCGGCTGACCGCTGCTGGCCGTCCATAGGCAGTGATCGGGCCTCTCGGCGATTTAACGCCTACTCGCCTGTTTCCTGCCGGGGCCGCGGCTTGGATAGATCGCCGCCGATGTATAGATCGGCCTCCAGGCGCGCGCCGATTTTCTCCTGATAGACGCGATGCCCGTACCGATTGGGATGCAGGGTGCCTTTCGTGTCGGCGGCGTAGCGTCCCAGGAACGGCAGGAGGTCGTCCCCGACCGGAAGCGACACCACGTCGGAAAGGGCCTCCTGGGATTCCTCGAAACGAACCACCCAGTGATCTTTTGCGCAATAGCCGTGGTTCCTGAATGCGGCTGCGATTCCGCCGATATGCACCCAGCCGAACCTCTGCGCGGCCTCGGACACCTCGCGGTTCAGCCGCGGCAGCAAGGTCTCGACCACCCAGCGAACTTCCCTGGCGGTGATCGTCAGGATGGGCAAGGTCGGCCGCGGGCTGCTGCGGACCAGCGCGTGATCGATCAGCATGGAGTCCTCGCACAGGGCGCCGTCGTCATTGCGCATCGGGTCGAGATACTCGGTGATGTAGATCCGCGCCGCGGGCAGTTTTGGAAGAAATTCCTTTATCCGGCTGTTGAGGCTGGCGTAACGCTCCGGGAGTTGGGCGGCTCGCCGGCCGAAGTGGAACGCCATCGAGTCCGGGCCGTTGGGGTCGGTGCAATCGAACTGCAGCACGCAACCCGTCACGATGTCGGCAAAGCCGACGTCATTGGCGCCAACCGAGACGAGCAGGGCATCGATTTCCCGGCCGGGGACGAGTTGCGCGAGGACCTGCAATTGCGGCTGCAGCAGCGTCGCCGCCTCCGCGCCGGCGTAAGGTCCCGTCAGGCCGGCGGGCACCGTGGCGCCCGAGCATGCCAGGTGGATCAAGGTGACGCTGGTGCGCGGGTCTTTCTGCTCGATCTGCAACGCCGCCCTTGCAGTGCCCGACAGGCCGGAGCGATGGCACTGCAGGTTCTGCCATTGGGGATCGCGCAGGTTGGGCGCGTCGGTCAGGAACGACGTCCGGGCGGGCCGGTCGGGATTGCCCTCGCCGGACGCGATGGAATCGCCGATGGAAACGATCAGCCAGTCCTCGACAAGCACATCCTTGGTGACGCTGGCGATAAGGTTGTCGTTGTTCGGATCGCGCGCTTCGAGCTTGACCGGGTATTTGCCCAGCCTGGGGAAGCGGTAGGTCAGCGTGCACCAGCTCGCGTCATGACGGACCAGCGAGGTATTGCCGTCGGCAACGACATTGCCCTCGACCGTCCAGACCAGGCGCAGCGAGAAATCACATCCGTGACCGTCGGCGATCAGGTCGAACAGATTGACCTCCCAGCCGGGCGGATTGATCGCCTGGGCACCGTCCGGCGGAAAGTAGCGCAACACGCCGTCAGGCCCGGCGGTCAGCCGCGCCGGCATCACCCAGTCGAAATCGATGCAGCCATTCCTGATGTCCACCGTGTCGGCGGGACCGCAGGCGTCCTTCTCATAGGTGACATCCACGACAAACGCGGGATCGTTCTCATCGCCATAACCTTCCACCGTGGCTTCCCGGGTGCGAAGCGCGCCGGTGTCGGGGTCCTGCACCGAGCTGTGGGCGATCTTGCCGCGATAAAACTTGCCGGTGAGCACGATCTGCGGCTTGCCGTTCGCCATCGCCCGCTTCGGCTCGAGCACGATCACCCACCGCAGCGTCTTCTCGACACGCGCACGCGCCCAGTCAGGGATGGTCTCGCTCATCTCCGAGGCCTTGGGCAAGCGCGTGAAGACGAGCGCGCCGGGTTTGCCAAAACTGTCCGGCAACGGCGCGACCAGCTTTCCGTCGACGCTCAGCAGGGATTGCAAAGCCTGTGTCAGCGCCGGGCCTGGCCGGTCGGGCAGCCGCAGTCCCTCCCAATCGCCGGCGATGTCGGTCAGCATGAAACGCCCGTCCCGGTTGGGCACTGCCTTGACCACGAACTGCCCCGGCGCGGCGGCCGCCTGGCGATCATACGTGCCGACCAGATCCTGGTTCGTGAGGGGGGTCTGGGCGTTGGCGAGGCCTTGCAGCACGATGAGGGCCGAAAGCACCCTCACCAGCCGCAGGCCTGCGCGCATCACCACACCTGGCCGCCAGCCTGGCGCCGCCACGACTCTAATTGGCCAGGTCGAACGGCGCCGGCGGCAATGGACCGCCTGGGACATATTCCGGCCTCCCTCCTGATCCGCTGTCTTCGAAGTCCGTGCGCAACGGCGCCCGCGTCCCCAGCTGATCCACCGGAATTTCCCCGATGAAACCCATGGTCAGACGACCGCAATTGCCCGGCTCGCGTTGAATGTCGGGAGCGGGGCGGGCAGCGCACCAGCTATAAGCATCCCAGCCGGAGCCGAAGTAGAAAAGGTCGGGACTTCCGGGAAAATTCAGGAAAAAGCTGGTTGTGCTGTCGAGCTGCGGGTCCTGTCCGTTTTGAGGATCCGCAAAGGCGCGATCGTTCAGGTTGACGAGACCGACCGCTGCAAGGGCATGCACATCTCCAGCATCGCTGTTGCGGCTGACGGCGTAATTCTGCCATTCCCAGACCTCGGCGGCCCAGCGCGCGCGAACATCGGCGAGGCGAGTGACGATGGAGCCGTATTCGCCGAGGACGTCGTCGAAGAAACCGCGCCATTCGGCCTCGTGCTGCCGTCTCAGCGCCTCGCGATCGGCTTCGGTCGCGTTGGGCCTGGCGGACAGTGCATTGCGCTCGGCCTGCTGCCTCGCCTCGATCCGCTTCGCCTGGGCATTGAACACCGACACCTGGCCGCTGAAATTGTTGGTTACGAAAAGATTGACCTTCCAGAATTGATCGATGCCGGAAATGAGTTTGTCATATGCACTCTTCGAAAACTCGGACGACGAGGTCAGCTCATTGAGGCGGATCTCATAGTCGGCCTCGAGCTGGAACAACGCGGCCTTGATGTTGACCAGCGAGCCGCCTCCGCCCAAAAGGCAGCACTGAAGGCCTGAAGCAAACGGCAAGTCGGTCTCGAACCAGGCGTCGACCTCACGTGCCGAGACAGTGCGGAAAATTGGCTCATAGGGCCATTGGTAGACCTCCTGGCCGACGAGGTCCCGCCTGAGCTGATCGCGAAGCAGCAGCAATTCCTGCTGCAGCAGAACGAGCGTTTCGCGCGTTCTCGAATAAAGTGCGTCGTCTTCGCCCCTCAGGCTGCCTGCCTCGATATCGTCGGCCGGCTGGGCGGCCGCCACTGACGCAGCCACAAGCCACCCCAGCCCCAAGGCGAGCAACTGGGCGCATACAGATCGTGGTGCAGTCCTGGATCGCACGTGGCACGCTGATCCCACCGAACGAAGGTTACCTCGTGCCCCCATTCGCCGCAATCATCTGAGTTAACGACCGGTCGAGCAGCCTTGGACAGCGATGCCGGCGCATTCCATTTCTGCCTTCAAAGCCCAACTCGCCAGCGCAAAAAATCCCAACACCCCGTCGCCAAATAGAAAAATCTGCGTTCCGGCCTTTCGCACCCTCGCGATAGTTTGAAATATAGGGGGCGGGACGGGCGACATGCGCGGACCCTCCCCCTGTGCACGGCGCTCCTTTTTGCGTCCGCGCAGTTCAACGGACAATGAGCGCAACAGGGATACGCCCATGAGACGGTTTCTCGCATCGGCGGCATACGGCATCCTTGCCCTTGCCGGCGCATCGTTCATCGCAAGTACGGCCTTCGCCCAAGGCATCGAAGGTGCGCCGCCGCCCTTCGACAAGGGCGGTGTCAAGGTCGCGCTCGTCACCTACATTTCCGGCGGCGATTTCTTCCAGGCCTACCAGGCCGGCGCCGAGGCGCAGGCCAAGGCGCTGGGCATCGACCTGCGCATCTTCCCCGGCCGCCAGGATGCGGCCGAGCAGCAGAGCCAGATCGAGCAGGCGATCAATCTCGGCGTGCAGGGCATCATCATCGACCACGGCCTGCCGGAATCGCTGAAGGACGTGGCGCAGAAGGCGGTCGACGCCGGCATCAAGGTCGTCGCCTTCGACGTCAACCTCGAAAATCCCACGATCCCGCAGGTCGAGCAGAGCGACCACGAGCTGGCGCGTGCCGCGCTCGACCAGGCGCTCAAGGACAACGGCACCAGCTTCAACGCCGGCTATGTCTACGTTGCCGGCTTCGCGCCGCTCGACCGCCGCAACGAGGTCTGGGAAGAGACCAAGAAGGCCAATCCCGGCATCGTCGAGAAGGCACGCTGGGGCGCGGTCGACGCCACCACGGCAGCCTCGACCGCCGATCAGACCAAGGCGGCGCTGCGCGCCAACCCGGACATTTCCGTCGTGTTCGCGCCTTATGACGAGTTCGCGCGCGGCGTAAAACTCGCCGCCAACGAGCTCGGCGTCGCCGACAAGCTGAAAATCTACTCGGCGGACGTTTCGACCGCCGACATCCAGGAGATGACCGAGCCTGGCAGCCCGTGGGTCGCCACGGCCGCCACCAACCCGGCGGTGGTCGGCGCGGTGTCGGTGCGTGCGGTCGCCCTGCTGATTGCCGGCCAGGATCCGGGCCACAACGTCATCGTCAAGCTGACGCTGATCACCCAGAAGGATTTGATCGACAACGGCATCAAGACCATCGAGGACCTGAACGCCAAGCTGCCCGCCTTCGGCGCCAGCGATGCCGCGCAGGCGCCCTGGATCCCGGCCGGCAAATAGGTGTCGGCACTGGCAACACCTGAAGGATACCGGCCTCTCGACGCGGCCGGTATCCGCGCTTTTCTCGACGGCCTGCCGGCCATTCGCCGCCGCCTCGGCGGCGCTGCCGGCGGCTGGACGGTGAGCGAGGTCGGCGACGGCAATCTCAACCTCGTCTTCCTGGTCGACGGGCCCGCCGGCTCGGCCTGCGTAAAACAGTCGCTGCCTTATGTGCGCGCCGCCGGCGAGAGCTGGCCGATGCCGCTCGAGCGCACCTTCTTCGAGCACGCCTATTACCGCCGCCACGGCGAGGCGCTCTCGGGCCTCGTGCCCGAAATCTATCATTACGAGCCAAAACTTTTCGCCATCGTGATGGAGCGACTCTCGCCCCACATCATCATGCGGCGCGGCCTGATCGCGGGAAAACGCTACCCGGACGCCGCGCGCGCCATCGGCGCCTACATCGCGCGAGCAAGCTACCATTCCTCCGACCTCGCCATCCCGCTCGACGACAAGTTCGCCGGCGTGGCGGAGTTCGCCGCCAACAATGCGCTGCGCCGCATCACCGCCGAGCTGGTCTTCGCCGACCCGTTTCGCATCATGGAGCGCAATCGCTGGACGGCGCCTGAGCTGGACGCGCTGGGCGCGGAGATCCGCGCCGATGGGGCGCTGAAGGCCGCGGTCGCGCGGCGCGGCCACCAGTTTCTCGCCTCGGCACAGGCGCTGATCCACGGCGATCTGCACACCGGCTCGATCATGGTGACCGAGAGCGACACGCGTGTCATCGATCCGGAATTCGGCGTCTACGGCCCGATCGGCTTCGACCTCGGCGCGTTCCTGGCGAACCTGCTGATGAGCTATTTCTCGCAGGCCGGCCATGCCACCGCGCAGGACGACCGCGAGGCCCAGGCCGCCTGGCTGCTGGAGCAGATCCCCGTCTTCTGGGACAGCTTTGCCGAGACCTTTCTGTTGTTATGGTCGCAGCCGAGCCGCGGCGATGCCTATCCGCAATCGATGTTCGGGGCGGGTGATGGGCTGGCGGAGGCGCGCGCGCTTTTCCTGCGCGAGTTGTTCGACGACATGATCGGCTTTGCCGGCGCAAAGACCATCCGCCGGATTTTCGGTTTTGCGCACAATGCCGATTTCGAGCTGATCGCGGACACGAAGGTGCGGGCGAAGTGCGAGGCACAGGCCGTGGCGCTGGCGCGGCTTTTCCTGACCGAGCCGGCGCGGTTCAGGACGCCTGGCGATGTGGTGAAGGCCGCGCGAGATGTTCGCAGCGGCTGCGCCTGACCCCCTCTCAAGCAGTTCCAAGGGTTTGGCCTTGCCAAACCCGGGAACAGCTGTCTCCCCCACCAGGGGGGAGATAGCGCGCTGCTTTGACTCTCGGAAAATCGCCGACGCTGAAGATTGGCAAAAGCGCTGGCGCCAGGCTCTATCTCTCCCTCGGCGGGAGAGATAGCAATTCTTGGACTGGCTTCCGCCAGTCCTTAGAATTGCTTGTGAGGGGGTCTCCAGCCAGACGCTGCCGGTGCCTTACCTCCGGCTCAGCCCGAACGTCAGCGCCAGCGCCCCGACCAGCACCGCGCCCTTCACAAAGTCCTGCGTGTAGTAGGGCACGTTGAGCATGGTCAGCCCGTTGAGCAGGATGCCGACGAAGACCGCACCGACCACCGCGCCGAGCACGTTCGGCCGGCGGGCGTCGAGCACGGCATAGCCGATCAGTGCCGCCGCGACGCTGTCCATCAAAAGCGAGGCGCCGCTCGACACGTCGCCGCGGCCGACACGCGAGGCGATGATCAGGCCGCCGAGCGACGCGAGCATGCCGGAGAGCGCGTAGGCGGTCAGCCGATAGCTTTTGGTCGGCGCGCCGGCGAGATGCGCGGCCGTCTCGTTGCCGCCGATGGCGTAGAAGACGCGGCCCCAGCGGGTGCGCTCCATCACGAACCAGAAGACCAGCGCGACCACCGCCATGACGACCACCGGCACCGGCACGAGGTCCCAGAGCCTGGCGCGGCCGAGGAAAAAGAAGGCGGGATCGTAGGCGCCGGGCGCCGTCTCGCCCGATGGCATGATCATGCCGGCGGTGATCGAGCGGCCGCCGGTCGGAATGAGCTGCAGGCCGGCAAGCAGGAACATCAGCGACAGCGTGGCGAGCAGGTCGGGGATGCCGAGGCGCACGATCAGCAGCCCGTTCACCAGGCCGATCAGGACGCCCATCGCCAGCACCAGCGGTATGGTCTCGACCGCGCCGAGCTGCCAGACCACCATGGCGTAGCTCGCCGCCATGACCGAGGAGGCCGCGACGCTGCCGACCGAAAGGTCGAAGCCGCCAACGGCGAGCGTGACCGTCACGCCGACCGCGAGGATCGCAACCACCGCGACCGCCTGCAGCACGGAGAACAGGTTGCCGAAGCTCAGGAATGCCGGCTCGGCGAGCGAGAAGCCGACCAGCATGACGGCGAGCACGACGAACAGGCCGGCGCGGCGAGCCGCCGGCAGCAGCCGGGCCCCGCGCACTCCCGCCGCCGCATCGCTCATCTCAATCCTCCGCCACTGCCGCCTCGACCGAGCCGAGCGCGGCGAGCAGCGAGCGGTTTCTGGCAGGGCCATCCGAGGCAATCAAGCTATGATCGCGCATGACGAAGATGCGGTCCGCCACCTCCAGCGCTTCCTCCGCGTCGCTGGTGGCGATCAGCGCGGCCGAGCCGTCGCCGCGGCTGCGGATGGCGGCGATCAGATCGGCGCGGGCGCCGACATCGACGCCCTGGAAAGGCTCGTCGAGCAGCAGCAGCCGGCAAGGTGCGGCCTGCCAGCGGGCGAGCACCACCTTCTGCTGGTTGCCGCCGGAAAGCTCCGCGAGCGTGTCGCCGGGGCCGCGGGCGCGGATGCCGAGCCCTGCGATCGCCTCGCTGCCGGCGCGGTCCTGCCGCCGCCGGCGCATGAGGCCGGCGGGAAACCAACGTTTGAGGTGCGGGAAGGCGATCGAGCCGGCGATGGTGCCGCTGAGCGTCGTGGCCGGAAAGAGGGAGCTGCGCCAGCGATCCTCGGCCACCATGAAGACGCCCTTGGCGATCGCATCCGCCGGGCCGCGGCTCTGCCACGGCCGCCCGTCGAGCGTCACCGTGCCGGCGGCGAATCGCTCCACGCCGAACAGCCCCTTGAGCAGGCGGCTCTTGCCGGCGCCGAGCGCGCCGGTGACCGCCACCACCTCGCCGCGGCCGACGGCGAGGTCGAAAGGCTCGGCGCCCGGAACGAGGCGCACGCCGGCAAGCGAAAGCAGGCCTTGGCCTTCGTCCCGCCCGCGCTGCGGCCGCACGCTGTCGATCGAATGTCCGATCATGGCGCTGACCGCCACCTGGAAATCGACCGGGCGGCGGAACTCGCCGACAACGACGCCACCGCGCAGCACCACGGCGCGGTCGGCGACGCGGGCAAGGTCGGCGATACGGTGCGAGATGTAGAGCACCGCCATGCCGGCGGCCTTCACCCGTTCGATGATCAGGAACAGCCGTTCGGCCTCGCCGGCCGAGAGCGTCGAGGTCGGCTCGTCGAGGATGAGCACCTGCGCTTTCGCCGCAACCGCGCGCGCAATCGCGACGAGCTGCTTTTCGGCCGGCGCCAGCGCGGCGAAGTCGCGCTCGAGCGGCAGCTCCACTCCAAGCGCGTCTGCAATCGCGGCAGCGCGGCGGCGCATGGCGCGCCGGCTCACCAGCGCCGGGCCGGTGCCGGCGCAAAGCTCTTCCAGCAGCAAGTTCTCCGCGACGCTCAGGCCCGGCGCGCCCGCCTGGTCCGTCTGCTGGTGCACGGTGGCGATGCCCAGCGCCTTCGCCTGCTGCGGAGAGGAAAGCCGCACGGGTTTGCCGCCGATCTCGACATTGCCGGAATCGGACTGGAGCGAGCCGGATAAGATCTTCACCAGCGTCGATTTGCCGGCGCCATTGGCGCCCATCAACGCCACCGTCTCGCCCGGCAGGATCGACAGCGACACGCCGGCGAGCGCGCGTGTCGCACCAAAACGCTTCGCGACGTCGATCGCGGTTATGGCTGGAACTGTCGCATGCATCTCGTGGAGCCGGCCTCACCTCGCCGGACCAGTCTTATAGTCAAATCCGGCCGAACCGCCCGCACGTTTTGACCCCGAGTGAAGCCTTGAAGCGAATGATTTTCCCATTGGCCTGACGTCACACCGGCGGTTTCGCCAGAATGAAGCGCTCGAGCTGCGGGAAGAAGACCTCCCAAGCCGGCTCCTGCGGCAAAAGCACGTGGTTGCGGCCCTCCAGCAGGACGAACTCCGCGCCCGGGATCCGGGTGGCGAGCTGCTTGCCCTGATCCAGCGGCTGCACGCTGTCGCCGCGCGCATGAACCACCAGTGTCGGCACCTTCACGCGTTCGACGAGATCGCCGACATCCAAGCGATCGACGGCGGTGCGGATGGCGATCGCATTCTCGGCCGAGGTCGTGCTGCCCTGCAGCTCGACGAGCGAGTCGATCTGCTCGCGCGTGCCGTCGGGAATGAAGAAGGCGGCGAAAGCATCGAGGAACGCGCTTCCCGCCTTGCCCCAGCCGTGACGCATCAGCGTTATGATAGCTTCCGCCTGCTGGCGCTCGCTCTCCTTCACACGCAGCAGCCGCCCCCGCTCGAAACCGCCATGCAGGACGAGATGCGAAACCCTTGCCGGGTAGCGGCAGGCATAGGCGATCGAGATCGGCGCGCCCTGCGACGTGCCATAAAGCGCAAAACGCTCCAGCCCGGCAGCGTCGACCACGGCCGCAAGGTCCTCGACGAACCGGTCGAGAGAGAACTCAGCGACATCCCAGTCGGACAAGCCGTTCCCGCGCTGGTCATAACGAACGACGCGGAAAGCGGCGTCGAGCCGGTCGAGAAAGGGCCGCCAGATCGGGCTCTTCCAGTCGTGATCGAGATGCGTCAGCCAATGGCCTGCCTTGACGAGCGGATAGCCCTGCCCGCTCGTGGCGTAGGCGATGCGGGTTCCGTCCGGCGACCGGCAGAAAGCGATGTGCTGGTTTGCGGCGGCCTGTGAGGGTGACGATCGGGGCGCGGCCTCGCCGACGGCGTCGCTGGCAACGTCGCCGACGAAACGAACGCCCCGGCGCGGGATGGTCCTGATCCACTGTTGGCGCTTTCCGTCGTCGCCGATCGCCGCGCGGGCCGCGCTTATCCTGGCGCTGATCGCCGCGTCCGATACCAGGCGGCCGTTCCAGATCGCGGCGATCAGCTCGTCCTGGGTGACGACGCGGTCGCGCGCCTCGATCAGATGCTGCAGCAGATCAAAAACCTGCGGCTCGACCGGGCGGGCCTGCCCGGCCGCGCGCAGCTCCCGCGTTCCCGGCACCAGCTCGAACTGGCCAAATCGATAGCGCATGCTCAACGCCCCCGGCGCTGAATTGGCGAATGACAAAAACCAGGACAAGACAAGGAAACCGCAAGGTTCCCGTCAAGCGGGCAGTTCCGATTCCCGGCATCCTTGTCGGGCAATATCAGGAGCCAGCAACCATGTCGTCCGACACCGAGATCGTCCGCCGCCAGGATGGATCCATCGACATCGATCACTACGCGCGCCGCGCGTCCAGCCTGCGGACGGCGGCGCGGCATCGATTCCGTGCTAGCGTAGGCGCGCTTGCCGACCGGGCGGTGAAATGGACCATCGCCACCGGATCGCGTGACATCGGCAGGTCGCGGCCCCGGGCGGCGCCGGCGCGGCCGTGACCGCTCGCTCGCCTGAAGGCATGGAGTGCCTATGACAAATCGTGACCAGCCGATCCGTGATGCGCAGCAACGGGCGATCGCCGTGTTTCAACGGCGGCCGGAGGCGGCGCTGAGCACCGTCAAGCTCAGCGGCCAGTTGCGAGACGGGCTGTTCTGCCGCGTCGCTGCGCCGGCGATGGACCTGTCGATGGACATGCCGAAGGCGTTGGGTGGCGAGGAGAGCGCGCCTTCCCCCGGCCACTACATACGGGTCGGGCTGATCGGATGCGTGGCGATCGGCATCAAGCTGACCGCCGCACGCGAGCAGATACCGGTCGAGTCGATCGACGTCGACATCGAGATGGACTTCGACGACGGCGCGTTGCTCGCGGTCGGCCCCAACAGCGCCGCACCGCTCGAAACCCGGCTGATCGTCGCCATCCGGAGTCCGGCGCCGCCGAGCGAGGTGCTCGCGATGGTCGACCGCGCGCTCGCCGCCGATCCCTATTACCTCGCTTTCCGGAACCCCCAGGTCATCAGGGCCGAGGTAACCGTCAAGGGGAATTAGGCCATGGACGCGAAACTGCAGACCCGGGTGCAGCGCTACGGCTGGGACGCCGCCGCCGAGCATTATGAAGATGGCTGGCGCGGTCCGTTGCAGGCGGCCCAGGCCACGCTGGTTTCGTTTGCGGCGGTGCGGCCCGGCGAGCGCGTCATCGAGGCTGCCTGCGGCAGTGGCCTCGTGACGCGGACGCTGGCGGCAGCCACGGGACCAGAAGGCCATGTGCTGGCGACCGACCTGTCGCAGAACATGGTCGAGGTGACGGCCGATGCAACCAGGGACATGCCCTGGACAGAAACCGCGCGCATGAGCGCCGACGCGCTGGAGGTGGCGCCGGAGAGCTACGATCTGGCGGTTTCGGCGCTCGGCCTGATGTACGTGCCGGAGCCGCGCCATGCCATCGCGTCGATGTCCCGCGCCGTGCGCCCGGGCGGCCGTGTGGTCGCGACCGTCTGGGGCGAGCGCCGCAATTGCGGCTGGGCGGAGATCTTTCCGATCGTCGACCGGCGCGTCGCATCCGACGTCTGCCCGCTGTTTTATGCCTGCGGCGCGCCGGGAGCGCTTCGCCGCGACTTCGAGGCCGCGGGGCTGGTGGAAATCCGGGAGCACCGCCAGCACGAGCATCTCGCCTTCACGGACGAGCAGACGCTGCTGGCGGCCATGCTGAAAGGCGGACCGGTGGCGCTTGCGGTGAAGCGCTTCACGCCGCAGGTGCTCGCCGAGGTCGAGGCCGAGTTCCTGGGCTCGGTGCGGGATTACCGCACGGCGTCGGGCGGATATTCGATCCCCGGCGAGTTCGTGACGGTCAGGGGAGAAAAGCCGCGGCAGCCATGACTGATTGCGTCGGTTTCCTGAAACCTGCGAGACAAATCTGAAGGCCGCGCCTTCTGGTCGGAGCTAGCCTGTTTGCGCTGGGTGGAACAGGAGGAGAAGTCATGGACCACAGCGCCGATACGATCCACTGCAACGACCTGCCCTGGCTGCCGCTGGCTCCGAGGGTCTTTGTGAAGATCATCAAGCTGGTGCCGGAGACCGGCGGCTTCAGCGTGATGATCCGGGCCGAGCCAGGGGCAGTCCTGCCGCGCCACAAACATCTCGAAAGTGCCGAGATCGCTCCACCGCCTTTCCTTTCCCCATTGTGCCGGGTAGGCACGACCCCAATAATGCGTCAGATATTTTAAGTGTCAAACAATGCGGCGTGTCTCACGCCAGTTGCCGGCCTCGCTTGTGCGATCCTTCTCGTACTGGTCCGCCCATGACAGGGCATGCAGCCACTGCTCGCGCCGCGGCGTCCAGATCTCGTATTTCGGCAAAAGGTCCGTCGGCGGATCGTCGAAGCTGCCGACCATGATCTCCGCTTCGTCCGGCCGCAGGTGCACCACGCGCGAGCCGCAGGCCGGGCAGAATGACCGCCCCTCATAGGTTGCAAGCTCGCCGGTCAATTCGCAGGCAGAGCGCGGCCACACGCCGAAGAACGAGAACGAGCTGCCGCTCGTCCTGCGGCAATCGTGGCAATGGCAAAGGCCGGTCCGCAAAGGATCGCCCACGACGCTGAACCGCACCGCGCCGCAGAGGCATCCGCCTTCGCGCTTTTCTATCGATGTTTTCAACGCCTCGCTCCTATGGCGGTCGCACGATTCATGGAATCGTGAAAACGCTCCAAGCCCTTGTCCTGGCGCGAATCCCGGACGGAAACGGTATCCACTTTTCCTGGATTCGCTCTGGCGGCGTTCAAACGGACCAGGGCGTCGGGAGTTCCAAGCCCGCCGCCTTCTTAGCCGGCGCGGAAAACCCAAACTTCAAGCGCGGCATCGACAAAGGCGCGGCGGGCCGTCGCCGTCGGCGCCTCCTGCTTGAGCGCCATGGCGATCGCCCGCATGGCAACGCGCCGCCGCTCCGTCGGCAGCGGCCAATCGTCTAGCAGCAGCCGCGCGGCGTGGGACAGCTCGATGACGCGCTGCTCCTCGCCATTGATCGCGACGATGATCGGATCGTCGAATTGTCGCAGCATGCCCACACCCATGCCGGCTCGCTATCCGGCCGGCGGCGAGCGCGCAACTGCAAATGACGGGAAGCCCCCGACTTCTGCACGGCCCCGGGAGCATGGAAAGGCACCGCGCCGCCGCTGCCGGTGCGGCACGTCCTCGTGGCATGCCGGCGTGACGCGCGAACGTAGCCGATGGCGAAGGCGCGGTCATGTGCACCATCTCGCCCGGCAAGGTGCATCAGCGGCGTGCGAACATCGGTTGCTCGATCTCGGCGACACGCGTCGTGCGTCCCAGCATCAATTCGCGCAGCTGAAACATGATGGCCGCGGCCGGCGCGTAGAGGTGGTCGCCGGCGATGGCGAGCCGCAGCGCGCGCCTGTCGCTATCCTCCACGCTGAACCACTCGACGGTCGCGTCGGAAAGGATCTGCGCCAGGGGAACGGCGAAGGCGCGCCTGACCTCTTCGGGGTTGACCTCGAACCGCGCCATGTCGCCGACCCAGGCCACGACCGGCGCGATGACGTAGCCTGACCGCGTGACAAAGTCGTCCAGCCGGCCGAGCACCGCCTCCGGCGCGACGCGAATCCCGAGCTCCTCGCCGATTTCCCGCAGCGCCGCCGAAACGGCGCCCTCGTCCCCATCGCATCGGCCACCCGGGAAAGCCCATTGTCCCGCATGTGCCCGGAGGTTGCCGGCGCGTTCGATCAGCGCGATCGAGACCGCGCCGTCGCAAAAACCGACAGGCACGCAGACTGCTGCGCGCTTCAACTCCGTTGCCGCGGCCTCGATCCGGTCCGGCTCGAAAGCCAGGAGCGAACCGGAGATTGCCAGCGCTTCCGGCGGCAGTGCGGTCATGATCTATCGACGCTCATCTCGAATTGAGCATAGTTGTCCCGGCGAGGCGCTCAAGTGCGCCGATCCTCGCCAGGGCCAAAGCGTTTTTGCGTTTGATCCGGCCGCGTTTGATGCCTACTTCTCAAGCGCGATTCATCCTTGGTGAAGTCCGATCGACAGGAGTTTCGAATGCGTCGTCTGTTGCTTGCCGCCGTCAGCCTGACCATCGCCATTCTTCCGACCGCTGCCTTTGCCGGCCGGGCACCGAACGCCGATGAGCGGGCCGCAATCGAGGCCGCGCTGAAAGCGGCCGGCTACGTCACCTGGGAAGGCATCGAATACGACGATGACGGCTACTGGGAAGTCGACGACGCGCGCAAGCCCGACGGCCGCGAGATCGATCTGCATCTCGATCCTGCGACGCTGGCGATCACCGAAGACTGACACTGCCTGCAATCGGCTCACATGCGCGATCGCTCGCCCTTCGGGTCGTAGGGCGATTCCTCGATCACGCGGGCGTTGCGCATTTCACCGAGGATCGGCACCTCGAGCGGCGTTCCCGGCACGCCAAGCTCCAGCGGCAGGAGTGCGAGCGCGATGTCGTGGCCGAGCGTGTAGCCATAACCTCCGGACGTGATCCGGCCGACAAGCCTGCCCTGGTGATAGACCCCCTCCGAGGCGAGCGAGCTCGCTCCGTCCGTATCGATCGCAATCGTCACCGAGCGCCGCGGATCGTTGCGCTCGCGGGCTTTCAGCAGGGCGTCGCGGCCGATGAAATTCTTGTCGAGCCGGACGAAGCGCTCCAGGCCGCTTTCCCAGGCGGTCAGCTCCGGGTTCATGTCGCGATACATCGCCCGATATGATTTCTCCAACCGTAGCGATTCCAGCGCGTGCAGCCCAACAAGGCGCAGCCCATGCGGCCTGCCCTGCTCGAGGATCTGCTCGAGCAGCCGGCGCTGATAGGCGAGCGGGTGATAGAGCTCCCAGCCAAGCTCGCCCTCGTAGTTGACGCGCAGCATCCGGACATCGCTTGCCAGCCCGACGGTGCCGGCCTTCACGCCGAACCAGGGGAAGCCCGGATTCGATAGATCGATCCCGGTCAAAGGCTGAAGCACGTCTCGCGCCTTCGGCCCCACCACCGTGAAGCAGCCGCGATCGTCGGTGACGTTGCGCAGCGCGACCGAGCTGTCGCCGGGCAGAAGCCGCGACAGATCGTCGAAATTCCAGCGCTCCGCCCGCGGCGTGGAGATCAGGTAGAAGGCGCCGTCCTCGAGGCAGGCAACCATGTACTCGGCCTGCACACCGCCCGACGCGGTCAAGTGATGCGCAAGCACCACCCGGCCAGGCTGCGGAAGCCGGTTCGCCAGGATGCCATCCAGCCAGTTTCGCGCGCCGGGGCCCGAAACCTCGAACTTGGTCATCGGCGTCATTTCCACGAGGCCTACCGCATTGCGGACCGCGTGCACCTCTTGCGCGACATATTTGCCCTTTTCGGTCCAGCGCCAGCTGTACTGGTCCTTCGCCTCGACGCCTTCGGGCGCGAACCAGTTCGGCATCTCCCAGCCGTTGAGCACACCCCAGACCGCGCCGAGTTGCGTCAGCCGATCGTAGGAAGGCGCCGTCTTCTGCGGCCGTGCCGCCGGCATGTCCTGTCCGGGGAAATGCAGCTCCGCATGCGTGCCCCAGGCCTCGCGCACCTTCTCGCGCGTCCAGGCCTTGTTGGCGTAGGCGCCGAAGCGCCGGGGATCGAGATCGGTCGTGTCGATGCTGTTGCCGCCCTCGACGATACGCTCGGAAAGGTAGTAGCCGATCGTGCCGCCCCACAGGATGCCGCCCGGCACCCCTTCGGCCAGCCAGACGTTCGGCAGGCCCCAGGCCGGCCCCATCAAAGGCAGCTCGTCCGCGGTCATCTGGAAGGGGCCGCGCACATTGGCCTTGATGCCCGCGCGGCCGAGGGCCGGCACCAGCTCGACGCCCTGCTCCCAGTTGCGGGAAACCGCGTCGAAATCCTCCTCGACGAGGTCGGCGCCAAACCACTCCGGCACGCCGTCCTCGGCGAAGAGTTTCAGATTCTCCGTCCGCTCGTAGGGGCCGAACATCAGCCCGTCTCCCTCTTCGCGCAAATAGCCCTCGAACCACTCGTCGCGCAGGATGGGCATTTCGGGCAGGCCCTGGCGCTTGCGCTCGACGATCTCGGGAACGGCTTCCGTGATCCAGTACTGGTGCAGGATCGGGATCGCCGGTATCTCCAGCCCGAGCATGGCGCCGGTCTGGCGCGCATAATTGCCGGTGGCGCAGATCAGATGCTCGCAGACGATGTCGCCCTGCGCGGTGTGCACCTGCCATTCGCCGCCCGGCGTGCGGGTAAAACCCTTCACCTCCGTGTTCAGGTAGATTTTCGCGCCGAGGTCGCGCGCGCCCTTGGCCATGGCGTGGGTGACATCGGCCGGCGCGATGTGGCCGTCGTCGGGATGGTAGAGCGCGCCGAGCATCTGCTTGTTGTCGAGCAGCGGCCACAGCGCCCGCGCCTCAGCCGGCGAGAGCAGCCGTGCGTTCATGCCCTGCAGCTCGGCCACGCTCATGTAGCTCTTGTATTCGTCGAAGCGATCGCTTGTGTTGGCGATGCGCAGCTGGCCGCATTTGTGCCAGCCGACGTTCTGGCCGGTCTCCCTTTCGAGGCCCTCATAGATCTCGATGGTTTTCGCGATCATCCGGGCGATGTTGAAGTTGCGGGCATAGGAGGGGACGAGACCCGCCGCATGCCAGGTCGAGCCGGCGGTGAGCTGCGTGCGCTCCAAAAGCGCGATGTCGGTCCAGCCACGCTTGGCCAGCCCATACAGGATGCCGGCGCCGACGCACCCTCCCCCGACGACAATCGCGCGTGCGTGCTTCTGCATTGGCTGGTCCTGAGATGGTCGCGCCCCGGAGACTGCATGAGGCCCGGTTGAATGTGTCGTGAACAGCAGCTTCCGTACCAGAAGCCCAGCCGCAGCCGAAACAGGCCGTGAGAGAGCACTAATTGAGATTGAAGCTGCCGTGACCGGGCGAAAAACTTGGCCATCTCATAAGCCGTGCTTATTCTGCGCGATGCACGGAACGCCGACGAAGCGAGCTTGACCACGTTGGCCGGCACGACAACAGAACCCGGAAAAACCGGGCTGGCTTCACGCAGTCGGGCGGTGCCCGATTTTGTCGGGTTAAGGCCCCCTGAAGCTCGCAGGGTGCAATCCTGCGAAGCTCGAAGAGCGAAGCAGGATGGTGCCCCTCTCAGGAGCGAGTTCGAACCCGAAGGGTTCGCAAGGGCGACCGCCCGTCGGCCGGCCAGGCCGCCCCATCGGAGCGGTGAGCGAAGCGAACTCGCGTGAGATACGGAAAAT